>CESU01022269.1_pt1 | contig 19602 bp, 20 predicted proteins | sample 531141 | NCBI WGS metagenome assembly CESU01 (sample SAMEA2621401, study PRJEB7988) | marine metagenome | isolation source: saline water (ENVO:00002010), including
TTGAATCAATGTCTAACTTTGCGGCACCCTTTAATCGAAGTTTAAATAAAATGTTAGAGGATTTGGCTGTTAACGGCATTGATGAGCAAACATTTCGGGATTATGTTGAGACCCGTACCAATTGGCGCAGAGTTGTGACCCGTCGCTTTGCATCCCGTAGCAATCCAACCGAATCCGAGATTGATCGCGCGATGGCTTCTACTGGCACTCAGGGTGGCATTAGAGTTTTGCTTACAGAAATTGTTCTGCCCGCCTCTCCAGATCAACTCACCAACGCCCAACAAACTGCCAGACGATTGGGTCGCATGAAATCTCCTAACCAATTTTCGGAGCAGGCACGACTGTTGTCAGTTTCACAATCAAGAGAAAATGGTGGAAAATTAGAGTGGATAAACCTCAATGACCTGCCCGAAGGTCTACGACCAATTATTTCTGGCCTGCGACCCGGACAAATCACTAAACCACTGAAAGTCGAAAACGCGATTGTGTTATTTCAACTACGCGATGTTGCGGAAACCGCATCCATTGCCCCAGAAGTTTCAACTATAGAATATGCCCAATTGTTGGGCCCAGCTTCTGCCCTAGTAACTGCAAACAGCAAGGTTGATACCTGTGATGATCTCTATAGTCTTGCAAAGACAGACCCACTGTTGGAGCTCTCTATTCAATCGCAGCTGCCTGATAAAATAGATCGCACAATAGCTTTACGATTGATCAGCCTAGACAAAAATGAGACCAGTATCCTTATTACTCCAGAAACAGATCAGGCTGATATGTTAATGCTTTGTGCACGGATTTACACAGCACTAGAAGATGTGTCACGCATTCAAGTCGCAAACAACCTGCGCTCTGCACGGATAACAAGCCTTGCAGATAGCTACCTTGCTGAATTGCGTTCGAACGCCAAGATTTTCTATCACTGATGGTAAAGCTTCCCTTAGCTATCACTTGCGGCGATCCTGCTGGCATCGGAATTGAAGTTTTTCTTGCGGCTCACAAAGAGATTGGTCGCGAGATTCCAATGGTTTTATTTGCTGATCAAAAACACTTACCAAATAATTTAGATTACACACTTTGGACCCCTGATATCCCCACAAATTTTGATACAGGGGTAGCCTTATATCAAATTAATTTTGATAATATAGCAGTTCCTGGTCAAGCTGATCCACAAAACACTGCGGGCGTCATTCGTGCCATTGAACAGGCCTGCCATCTGACCCAAAAGGGTCAAATGGCAGGCCTTTGCACTGCACCTATTCACAAGGCTAACCTCCAAGATGGTACCAATTTTGAATTTGGAGGTCATACTGAGTTTTTGGCACACCTTTGCGGCGCAAATAAGGTTGTGATGATGCTCACCTGTCCCACGTTAAGCGTTGTGCCACTTACCATTCATATCCCCATTAGCGAAGTACCTCAGGCAATCACACGCAAGCTATTTCGAACAACCGTCCAGATAATTCATGACGGGTTACAAAATGATTTTAGTATTAAAAATCCTAGAATCTGCGTGGCGGGGCTAAATCCACATGCTAGCGAGGCTGGGAAAATTGGCGATGAAGATATTGACCGTATAGCTCCTTGGGTCACCGAGTTACAGGCCCAAGGCCTGTCTATAACTGGTCCACATTCTGCCGACACGATGTTTCATACAACAGCTCGCGCTAAATATGACGTGGCACTTTGCATGTATCATGACCAAGCGCTGATCCCGATTAAGACATTAGATTTTTTCGGTGGGGTTAACGTTACTCTTGGTTTGCCCATCGTACGCACCTCACCCGACCACGGCACAGCTTTTGATATCGCCGGTCAAGGAATTGCAGATGCTACCTCAATGATACAAGCGATACGCACCGCCGATCTAATGATAGAGGCCCGCAAGAATGCAAATTGATAGGCTACCACCGCTGCGTGACGTTATCAGCACCCATTCCTTAAACGCCAAAAAATCACTGGGACAAAATTTTTTACTCGATCTCACTTTGACGGCAAAAATAGCTCGATTAGCCGGTGATCTTGAGGGTTACGATATTTTGGAAGTAGGGCCTGGGCCCGGTGGCTTGACGCGGGGTCTTTTGGCTTCAGGCGCGCGCCGGGTTGTCGCCCTTGAAAAAGACCCACGTTGCATTCCTGCTCTAAATGAGATTGCAGAGGTCTATCCCGGTCAGTTAGATATATTCAATGCCGATGCACTTAATTTTGATATCCGTAGCCATTTGACAGTCCCTATCCGCATTGTGGCTAACCTGCCCTATAATGTGGGTACAGAGTTATTAATCCGATGGCTTACGCCAAAAGGTTGGCCACCATTTTGGAATACATTAACCCTAATGTTTCAAAAAGAAGTGGCAGAACGGATTATTGCAACACCAGGCTCTAAATCTTATGGCCGTCTTGCCATTTTAGCACAGTGGAAGTCTAATCCAAAAATTATGATGGAGCTGCCCCCAGAGGCCTTTACACCACCACCTAAAGTCCATTCGGCCGTAGTACATTTTGACGCTTTGCCAGAGCCACGGTTTCCAGCCCCTGCCGGTCTGCTAACATCAACTGTGGCTATGGCATTCAATCAAAGACGCAAAATGCTACGCTCAAGCTTGAAATCAGCCTCGCCCAATATTGAAAATATTCTACGAGAAGCAGGCCTTGAGCCCACTGCAAGGGCTGAAGAAATATCTCTTGAGGGGTTTTGTGCTTTAGCCCGGCGTTTGGCGAGCTAATTAATCTTCGCTCGCCGATACCGGCGGTACTGACAAAACCTCAACTGGCTCAACGGGTTTAGCTGGCCGACGTCTAACACGTTGCTTAGGCCGTTCTCCTGTCTCAGCTTTAGCTGCCTCTGTTGTATGCATCAGTTCAGCTGGGACTAAAGGTGCTAAATCTGGCTGTGGTGTCTCAGCTAAATCTGATACAGCCAATGTAGATGGAACAGATTTTTTGTCTTGTTCAACGGGTTCAGATTGTGGCTCTGAGCGATCGTGGCGTTCACTACGTTCCGGACGCTCATTGCGTTCTTGATCCCTTTGGGCTTGTTTTTCCCGATTTTCACGATCTTGCTGCTCACGGCGTGCATCAATTTCACGTTGAGCGTCAGCCTGCAATCGCATATAATGCTCAGCATGCTGCTGAAAATTTTCAGCAGCCACACGGTCACCCGACAATTGGGAATCACGAGTGAGTTGTTGATATTTTTCGATAACCTGCTGTGGTGTACCGCGCACTTTTCCCTCAGGACCGGAGCTATCAAACACACGGTTCATAACATTGGCCACTGACCGATTATTATTGTTGTTGTTACGATTATTCTTCGAGCGTGGACGCGGTTTTGAAGATCTCATGTGATGAAAAAGCCTATTTGGCGACGGACCTATCAAGCAAAAAATGCAATTGGTCATATATTAAGGTTTATTGCCTTGCACGCTTTCGCATGATTTCGACTAGGAATATAAACCACGCCCTACATAAATCAGCAAGAGAAAAATGCAGTTTAGCTCCATTAGTTACCATTATTGATGGCAAGATCGACAGGCCACGACCCTAGGGCAGTTGTCCAAATCAGGTAAAACAGTAATATCTCTAAACTGATGGTCAAATAAAATAGCAGACACAGCAGGGCCTTGATCAAATCCAATTTCGAACAATAGCCGCCCGTTGGGCGCTAAAAAATTATGAGCAGACTTGGCAATTTGGCGGTAATGGCTCAAACCGTCGCTGTAGTCGGTGAGAGCAAACTCAGGCTCGTGTAGAACTTCTAACGATAGGTCAGCCATAGCGTTAGGATGGATATAAGGCGGGTTTGATACGATCAAATCAAACTTAGTAATAGGGACCGATGAAAACCAATCTGACACAAAAAAATCAACCTGTTTACTGAGCTGTAGCTTAGCGGCATTGCGCCGTGCAATCGAAATAGCCTTGGGTGATAGATCTACCCCTACGCCACGCGAAAGACGCCTATTTGCCAATAGAGACAGTAAGATACATCCCGAACCTGTACCTAAATCTAGCACTGTCATAAAGTCCTCTTCAAAAGCTAACGAAACTAAATTTTCAGTTTCAGGTCGTGGATCTAGCACGTCAGGCGTTACAATAAACCGATGTTCATAAAAGTCGCGGTAGCCCAGAATATGCGACATTGGCATTCGGGCCGCACGCTTAGCACACACTTGGTCAAAAATAGCTTGTTGAGATAGATCCAAAACATTATTGAGTAGAAGAGATATCTGATACAGTTGCACTCCAAGCGTAAAAGCCATCAACAAATGTACATCACGCGTGGCAAACTGAACTCCAGCTGCAACTAGGACTTGATTTGCCTGTTTCAGAGCGCCCTGCACACTTTTAGTCATCCGTTCATGTCGGCCAGCAAAGCTGCTTGCGCTTCGGCAGTAAGCGCATCGATAATTTCATTTAGGTCACCTTGAAGGATTTGGTCTAGACGATACAGTGTCAACCCAATCCGATGGTCTGTCATCCGGCCTTGCGGAAAATTATAAGTGCGAATCCGTTCTGAGCGATCGCCAGACCCGACTTGGGACTTACGATTGGCAGAGCGTTCGCCATCCACCCGCGCGCGTTCTAAATCATAGAGCCTGGTTTTAAGCACCTGCATTGCAATCTCGCGGTTGCGGTGCTGGGATTTTTCAGCGCTGACCACAATCAAGCCTGTAGGTAAATGTGTAATACGTACCGCAGAATCGGTCGTGTTCACATGCTGACCCCCAGCACCACTGGCACGCATGGTATCGATGCGGATGTCGCCAGGGTCAACGTGAATATCCACATCTTCCGCTTCAGGTAATACAGCGACTGTGGCAGCCGATGTATGAATGCGTCCACCACTCTCAGTACTGGGCACGCGCTGCACGCGGTGCACACCAGATTCGTATTTCAGCTTCGCAAAAACTCCATCACCTTTGACATGTGCGACAAACTCTTTCACGCCACCCAACTCGGTGGTTTGGTTTTCAATGATATCAAATATCCAACCTTGAGTTTCAACATAACGTTGATACATCCTTATTAGATCCGCAGCAAATAATGCGGCCTCATCGCCACCTGTGCCCGGCCGAATTTCCAAAATTGCGGGCCGAGCATCCGCAGAGTCTTTTGGCAAAAGTGTAAGTTGCAAATCATGCTCAGCTTTGGGCAGCGCTGCACGTAAAATCGGTAATTCTTCAGCAGCCAACTCACGCATATCTGGATCATCCATCATAGCTTCAGCATCTAAGATATCATGCACCAAAATCTGATAAGCACGCACCTCATCTACCACCGGCTTAAGGTTAGAGTATTCTTTCGCCAACTTGGCAATATCGTTGGAACCCTCAGACATTTGAGCCTCAAGAAACTCAAACCTTTGGATAATTTGGATCAATGTATCTTCTGCTATCATATACTCAAGTCACCTATGTGGACTGCTTGGTCAAGGGACGCTTTCGTCTGACAAAATATTTTTAAGGATTAAGCCATTTTATTATACGTTTTTTATTACTACCCAAATCCCAACCACCCAAAACTGAATGGCCTCTAATATGCAGTGTCCCCGCATCCTCCCATAATTCAATAATATCTGGAAAGCCCCAAAACCAAGAGCGGTACACTGCCAGCAACGGCGGACCCTCCTTTATGACACGCAGCCCTGACATAGATTTGAGAGCGGCTGTGACCTCGCCAAAATTAGCATCATTGCTTTGAATGTAATATCCGCCCAAGACGACTACCTCACGAGCATCAGCCACCATATAAATATCTTGCCACAGACTACTTGGTAAAGGCCAGAAACGAATTATAGTTTGTATACCCGCAAAGACTACGAGTAAGATTAATACTGTTTTCACCTAATACCCTTTTCGGAGTTAGCGGAATTGAACACCCGGCAAAATACTCAGAATTTCAAACATCAGATTAGCAGCCGTTAGGGCGGTATTACCTGAGGTGTCATACATAGGACTTACTTCCACCATATCAAACCCAATAATATTTAGTCCCCGCAAAGCGCGTATAAACTCCATGGCCTGCGGCGTCGTTAGTCCACCAATTTCCGGCGTGCCAGTGCCCGGTGCATAGGCAGGATCAAGGCTATCGATATCATAGGTCAAATAACATGGATGATCACCAATAGCTTGGCGGATAGCTTGGCCCAAAGGTGTAAGAGATTTATGCCAGATCTCCGGAGCTGTAGTTATGTTAAAGCCCCAACCAGTCGCTTCAGTGAAATCCTCAGCGGTATAGCCCGTGCCTCGTAGGCCCACTTGGAAAACCAACTCTGGTACCAAAAGCCCTTCCTCATAGGCACGACGAAACACAGTGCCATGGGTTTCTCGCTCGCCAAACATCTCATCATTCACATCCGCATGTGCGTCTACATGCACAAGCGCCACAGGCCCATGCTTTTTAGCAATGGAACGCAGGATCGGTAGCGTTAGCGAATGATCACCCCCCATTGTGGCTGGCAACACAGGATAAGCATGCAGCTTGTCATAGGCCGCCTCAATGATATGCAAACTGTCTGCAAGCGAAAACGTATTGATTGCTACATCTCCCAAATCTGCCATTTGTAGACTATCGAATGGTGCAGCCCCAGTTTGTAAATTATAGGGGCGGATCATCGCACTTTCTTGGCGGATTTGCTTAGGTCCGAAACGGGTGCCACTGCGCCAGCTAGTACCAATATCCATAGGAATACCCATAAAGCACACATCTAATCCCTCAGGACTGGTTGCCTCAGGAAGACGCATAAAGGTTTGAGGTCCAGCAAATCGAGCCAAATCATTTCCAGAAATCGGTTGGTTGGGCATGGAGATTTTCCTTTTATCAATACCTTAAGATACTTTTTGAGCACGTAAGTTCCAGCAATATAGACACATCAGCTCCATCGCAGCATGGGCACCGGCCACAGCCGTCGCCCCTGAGACATCATACTGTGGAGAGACCTCCACAACATCGCCGCCGACCATATTGATACCACGAATACCCCGCAGAACAGCTGCGGCCTGCGCCGAACTGAGCCCGCCCCAAACTGGCGTACCTGTCCCAGGAGCAAAGGCCGGATCCAAGCAATCAATATCAAATGTCAGATATACCGGATGATTACCCACAATCTCTTTAACTTGCGCGGCAGTCGCGGATGGTGTTTGCCCATGCACCCTTGGCGCGTCAATCACATGCACGCCAGCGTCATAGTCATTTTGAGTCCGAATACCAATTTGTACGGATTTCTCCGGCAAAATAAGTCCCTCTTTTACAGCTTTATAAAACATAGTGCCATGGTCGATCCGTGTCATGTCATCATCGGGCCAAGTATCCGAATGAGCATCAAAGTGCACTAAAGCCATTGGACCATACTTTTCGGCATAAGCACGCAGGATCGGAAAGGTAATATAGTGGTCACCACCAAAGGACAAAGTGCCCACACCCTCCTTCAAAATAACACGGATATGGTCGGTTAGACGCTCTGGGAAAGCCGCCACATTGGCGTAATCAAATGCTAAATCTCCATAATCCACTACATCAAAATCAGCCAGTGGATTGATGTCCCAACCAAAAGGCGGATCACAGGGTTGCAAAGTGCTTGCCTCACGAATTGCACGCGGGCCAAAACGCGAGCCAGGCCGATTGGTAACTGCTTGATCAAACGGAATACCGGTAATCGCAAGATCTACTCCAGAAAGGTCCTTAGTGTAAGTGCGCCGCATGAAAGATAAAATACCACCAAACGCATTTTCAAAGGACATGCCTCGGTGCCCTTCTCGGGTGATAGCACTATCGACATTAAAAGCAGAATCTTTCAAAGCCATCTAAGCCTCCATTGGGTGAGCACGTTCAACCAAGCGCGCAAAGAATGAGGCACCAACTGGAGCAACATCGTCGTTAAAATCAAAAGCTGCATTATGCCAAGCGGCACCATCACCCTGCCCCAGAAATAAATAGCACCCAGGGCGTTTTTCTAAAAAATATGAGAAATCCTCAGCGCCCATTTCACGGGTGCGCCGCGTCTCAGTCAAATTATCTCCACAGATCTCACGCGCAACTTTACTGGCAAAAGCAGTTTGCTCTTCAGAATTAATCGTGGCTGGGTAGCCACGTGTGTATACGCAGCGCACATCCACCCCAAAGGCAGCAGCATGGCCCGCGCAAATCTCTGACATACGCCGCTCCACCATGTCCTGCACATGACCCAAAAATGTACGCACCGTACCACCAACAAACGCATCATCATTGATAACATTGTCAATTGCGCCTGCATGAATTTGCGTCACGCTGACTACGAGATCCTCAACCGAATTATGATTGCGGCTCACTATAGTTTGAAAGGCTTGTGTGATTGATACAGCCGCAGGTATGGCATCCACCGCCAGATGCGGCATTGCCCCATGTCCACCTTGGCCTGTTATATGGATCTCAAATGTATCTACAGCGGCCATAATCGGGCCCGGCGTGGTGCTCAGCTGGCCTACAGGTGAGCCGGGTTCTGTATGTAAAGCATAGACTGTTTTGATATTGAAACGTTCTAAAATACCTTCCTGCACCATTACCTCACCGCCGCCACCATTCTCTTCTGCTGGTTGAAAAATAAGGGCCACAGTACCCACAAAATTGCGGGTCTCAGCCAGATATTTTGCCGCACCCAAAAGCATCGAAGTGTGGCCATCATGCCCACATGCATGCATTTTTCCATCTATAAGGCTGGCATACTTAGCACCCGTAGCCTCTTGGATTGGCAGAGCATCCATATCTGCACGTAGGCCAATCACTGGGCCCGGAGCCTGGCCATGGATCAAGGCAACCACGCCCGATTGAGCAATTCCATCATAAATTTCATTGATACCAAACTCCCGCAGCCGAGCCATTACGAAAGCTGCAGTTTTATGGCAGTCAAATCCCAACTCAGGGTTCTGATGCAAATGACGGCGCCAAGTTTTCATATCTTCAGAAAATTCAGCGATCCGGTTGACGATTGGCATGGTCTTGCTCCTTATAGTGCAAGAAAATCTGAAATAGAGGGGCAGCGCAATGGAAAACGATGATCTGGTGCATGCAAAAGATGGTGGAATTGAGCGGCTCTTGCATATCATGCGTAGATTGCGTGATCCGCTCACCGGATGCCCTTGGGACATCAAACAAACCTTCGCCTCCATTGCGCCATACACCATCGAAGAAGCCTATGAAGTCGCCGACGCCATAGAGCGCGGCGACATGGCCGAACTCAAGGGCGAACTAGGAGATTTACTGCTGCAAACAGTTTACCACACCGCCATCGGCGAAGAGGATGGGCTATTCACTTTTCACTCTGTAGCAGATGCGATCAGCGATAAGATGGTAGCACGTCATCCACATGTCTTTGGAGATCAATCCCGTAATAAATCCCCAGAGCAACAAACGATTGACTGGGAAGCTATTAAAGCGGCGGAACGAGCTGTCTCCAATCAAACACGAGCACTGGATGGAGTGGCGCTTGGATTGCCAGCGCTCACACGGGCGGTTAAACTCCAAAAACGCGCCGCAAGAGTGGGTTTTGACTGGCCTAAAATTGAACAGGTTTTGGACAAGGTACGTGAAGAAATACTTGAATTGACAGAGGCCAAAAACCCCAAACATCAATATGAAGAATTTGGTGATTTAATGTTTGTTATGGCCAATCTTGCGCGGCATATGAATATTGATCCAGAGCAGTCCCTACATGATGCTGGAAAAAAATTTACACGACGATTCAATGAGGTAGAGAGAAAACTTAATAAGAGAAATACTACGCCGTCATATTCAAATCTATTAGAAATGGATGCATTGTGGGATGAGGTCAAAAAGGAAGAAAAATAATCTGATTATTTTAGTCAGGTATTGACTATCACTATTTAAATCAATTAATAACCATTAAAAATTTTTCTGGAGACTAATATGAAACCTCATGCTTGCGCCGCCACTCTGCTTTCATTTTGCATGCTTTCAACACCGACAACCGCTGAAGAAGTTAATGTCTATTCGTATAGGCAACCACATTTGATAGCACCACTAACAGACGCATTTACTGAAGCTACTGGGATTATTGTAAACGTTGCTTTTCTAAAAAAGGGTCTGATTGAACGCCTGCGCGCAGAAGGTAGTAGATCACCAGCAGACTTGGTCTTCACTGTAGATATTTCTCGGCTATATGCAGTGGTCGAGGCTGGGTTAACCCAACCACTGCAGAACAATTCTATTAACAATAACATTCCATCAGACTTTAGGGATCCCAACGGCCATTGGTTTGGCCTCACCACTCGTGCGCGCATCATTTATGCCTCCAAAGACCGCGTAGCGCCTGGAGAGATCACTACTTATGAAGATTTGGCAAACCCTAAATGGAAAGGACGTATTTGTACGCGATCAGGTACCCATCCTTATACTTTGGCCCTAGCTGCAGCCCATCTATACCATCATAATGAAGCCGATACACTGACTTGGTTAAAAGCCATTAAAAAAAATCTAGCACGAAAGCCTCAGGGGAACGACCGCGCACAGATCAAAGCTATTTGGTCTGGGGAATGCGATATCTCACTGGGAAATACCTATTATATGGGTAAAATGCTTGCCGATCCGGAACAATCAGCTTGGGCAAAATCTGCCTCTATTGAATTTCCAATATTTGAAGACGGCGGCACACATGTTAACGTCTCAGGTGTCGCACTCACGAAAGCGGCACCAAATAAAGAATTAGCGATCCAATTAATGGAATTTTTGTCATCACCCAAAGCTCAAAAAATCTATGCTACAGAGAACTTCGAATATCCAGTAGCCCCGGGTACGAAAGCCGCGCCGTTGGTACAAAGCTGGGGTGACTTTGAAACTGATCCAGTCAATTTGACCGAGATTGCTAAACTACGCGTAACTGCCCTCAAACTAGTAGAAATCGCTAATTTTGATGGCTAATTAAGCAGTTAGTGACCTCAGTCGAAGCGGAAAAGAGCGTGAAAAGTATTGCTTCACGCTCTTTTCTAAAGTAAACTCTGGCTTCTAATCAGTAATAAAAACAGTCTGCATTACGTCAGGTTTGCCATCGATAGCTCCCGTGCGTGGATCGCCGTGCTTAAGTACATCAACTATATCCATGCCTTCAGTCACGCGCCCAATCACTGTGTATTGATTATTGAGAAAATAACCGGGAGCAAACATGATAAAAAATTGACTGTTAGCACTGTCAGGGCTTTGCGAACGCGCCATACCAACGACCCCGCGGTCAAAGGGGACGTCAGAAAACTCAGCAGGGATATTCGCAAGGTCTGATCCACCCATGCCAGCACGCGACATGTCGCTCGGGTCCTTACCAAATTGCACATCTCCCGTTTGTGCCATGAAGCCATTGATTACGCGGTGAAACACAACACCATCATATGCGCCGTCAGCCGCAAGAGCGGTGATCTGTGCAGCATGCAAAGGCGCCAGATCTTCCAATAGGTCGATCTTGATCGTGCCGTTCACACTCTCGCCTGCCACCTTGATTTCAAGACCCGCGGAAAATGCCGGGCCGGCCATCAATGCCAGAAGGAAAGCAAGCCTACGCATCGGCTGCAACTTTCATGCTGATCATGCGGTCGGGGTTGGGTGCAGGTTCACCACGGGTAATCGCATCCACATGTTCCATACCAGAGATAACCCGGCCATAGACAGTATACTGGCCATTTAGGAAGTTATTATCAGAGAAGTTGATAAAAAATTGGCTATTTGCGGAATCAGGGCTTTGCGAGCGTGCAGCGCCAATAGTGCCACGGTCGTGGGGGAGCTTGGAGAATTCCGCACGTACATTCGGCAGGCTTGATGCCCCCGTACCCGCAGAACGCAGATTGAAATTATCTTCCATATTACCATGCTGAACATCGCCAGTTTGGGCCATGAAGCCATCAATAACTCGGTGAAACGCCACATTGTCATATTGTCCAGTACGCACGAGATCCTTCATCCGTTCGCAATGCAGCGGCGCCACGTCGGGCAAAAGTTCGATGGTAACGGTGCCATCTTTGAGTTCCATCAATATTGTGTTTTCGGGATCTTTAATTTCGGCCATTGGGTCGCTCCTTTTGATTTGCATGCCAACTTAATGAGGTTTGCAGCAAAGGAAAAGGCCCAACCGGTTGACCATGACCACGATATCAGATGTTAACAGGACAATAAATACAGGAGCAAGGCGATGGACTGGAAAACACTGGACGAGATGGATCTGATGGGAAAACGCGTATTGACCCGGGTCGACATCAATGTGCCCACTAAGAATGACATTGTAAGTGATACCACTCGTATTGACCGTATAGTGCCCACAGTGCAACATATCCTACAAGCCGGTGGCACCCCCATATTGATTGCTCATTTTGGGCGTCCCAAGGGGAAGCAGGTGCCTGACATGTCTCTCTCCGTCACCCTACCCGCCTTGGAGGCGGCTCTTGGAATGCCAGTGAAATTTACCACATTGGCCGCAGCGCGCGAAACCATCACCTTCGCTAAAAACCAGGTAGTTTTGATTGAAAATATCCGTTTTGAGCCCGGTGAAGAGCAAAACGACTCAGCTCTGGCGGAACAACTGGCAGAGTTAGGTGATATTTACTGCAATGACGCTTTTTCTGTGGCCCATCGCGCCCACGCTTCCACCGAGGCACTTGCCCGTTTGCGGCCGGCATGTGCAGGTAGGTTGTTGGCCGAAGAGTTGGGTGCTTTACACGCTGCTTTGAGCACACCACAACGGCCCGTTGTCGCGGTTGTGGGCGGGGCAAAAGTATCGTCAAAGCTTGATTTACTTAGCAATTTGGTCGGCCAGGTGGATCACTTGGTAATTGGGGGTGGAATGGCTAATACGTTTTTAGCTGCTCTCGGCAATGAGGTGGGCAAAAGCCTTTGTGAGCATGATCTAGCCGATACCGCACGCGATATTTTAGCCGCGGCTGAAAAATTAGGCTGTGAGATTATCTTACCATCTGATGTGGTGGTTGCACGCAGCTTTGCCGCCCACGTAGATTACGAAACTGTGGGCGCTGACGCTTGCCCAAGCGACGCCATGATTTTGGATGCAGGTGACGAAACCGTCGCGCGTATTGGAGCATGTTTTGCACAAGCACACACCGTGATTTGGAATGGACCTTTGGGCGCGTTTGAGCTGGAACCGTTTGACCGTGCCACAAACGCCGCCGCACAAGCTGCAGCCACCCTAACCAAATTAGGCAGACTAATCTCTGTAGCTGGAGGTGGTGATACAGTGGCGGCATTAAATCACGCTGGTGCTGCGAGGGATTTCACCTATATCTCTACTGCGGGCGGCGCTTTTTTAGAGTGGATGGAGGGCAAAGATTTACCAGGTGTAGCAGCCTTGATCACCTAAGTTAATTTAATTACAGACCGTTAGCGCCAACAATATTGAAGCTTCGATCCAAGCACCATATGCCCGAAGTATAGCTTTAACTTTGGGTGGGTTCACAACATGGCAAATCAAGAGCAAATAGACTTAATTCGTGCAGGCCAAGGCTTCATTGCTGCGCTGGACCAAAGCGGTGGCTCAACTCCCAAAGCACTAGCTGCTTATGGTATTGAGCAAGATTTATTTGCCTCTGATGCCGATATGTATAACCTGATCCATGAGATGCGTACCCGCATCGTGAAATCCCCCAATTTCATAGGACAAAAAGTTGTAGGAGCCATCCTGTTTGCAGACACAATGGACCGCGAATTTGACGGAAAATCCGCCCCAACCTATCTCTGGAAAAATCGTGGCGTAGTGCCGTTTTTAAAAGTCGACACAGGATTGCTAGACACTGCGGACGACGTGCAACTTCTCAAAACTATCCCCAATTTGGATAACCTGCTGGTACGTGCTACCAAGCTTGGGATTTTTGGAACCAAAATGAGATCTGTCATCCATGCAGCTAATCGTGATGGCATTTATCAAGTGGTCGCTCAGCAGTTTGAAATTGGACGCCAGATAGCATCCCAGGGGCTGGTTCCAATACTAGAACCAGAAGTAAACATCACCATTGCCGATAAAGCCAGAGCAGAAAAAATACTCAAAGCTGCGTTGATTGAGCAGTTGGACAACCTACCTTCCAATCAATCCGTAATGCTGAAGCTCACGCTTCCAGAAGTACCTAATCACTATTTTGAGCTATGTAAGCACCCACGTGTTTTGTCTGTGGTAGCACTATCTGGCGGTTATAGTAGAGCTGAGGCAAATGAACGTTTGGCGCAAAATAAATCTGTAATTGCAAGCTTCTCGCGGGCCCTTACTGAAGGGCTCTCAGCCCAGCAAAATGATGGTGAATTTGATCAAACTTTGAGCAAAACTATTAATGAAATCAAACAAGCATCAATTTCTGGATAAAATACGAATCAGGGGATTCACAATAGGGAATCAATATGTCATAATTATTAAAACCCTATAAAAAGCAGAAAGCAGAAAATGATTCATCACAGCACTCCCCTTGTTGGATCTTTGGCAGTCACCCTTGTGTCGCTTACTTTGGCAGCATATTTTATATTTTCAGCAATCCAAGGGGATTATGGAGTTTTACGTCGAGCTGAATACCAATCTGAATCCAAATCCCTAACTCAGAATTTCAAACAGCTGCAGAGATCAATAGCCCTTTTAGAAAATAAGACTTTGCGATTGTCAGATCACTACCTTGATATCGACCTTTTGGACCAGCAAGCCCGAGATATCCTTGGATTTATCCGGCCTGACGAAATAGTGATCCAATAACTATTCGGACAATACACTGAATCATATATAATATTTATATATGAAATAATTTGCTCCCATTCCATATATTTATGTGATACAAAATAGTTTAACGCTAAACTATTTTTAACGAGGTCCTAATGGCGGCTAAAAAAACCAGCAAAGCAAATGTATCAAAAGACGATTTGATGCATTTCTATCGCGAGATGCTTCTCATCCGACGCTTTGAAGAAAAAGCCGGCCAGCTTTATGGTATGGGGCTTATTGGTGGTTTTTGTCACCTTTACATTGGACAAGAAGCTGTTGTCGTGGGCTTAGAAGCGGCGGCAGAGGACGGCGACAAGCGTGTCACTTCCTACCGCGATCATGGACACATGTTGGCCTGTGGCATGGAAGCAAACGGCGTTATGGCAGAGCTGACCGGCCGCAGTGGAGGATATTCAAACGGCAAAGGCGGCTCCATGCATATGTTCTCGAAGGAGAAGCATTTCTACGGTGGCCATGGTATTGTGGGGGCACAAGTACCTATCGGTGCCGGATTGGCCTTTGCAGATAAGTACCTTGGCAATAGCCGCGTGACCTTCACCTACTTTGGTGATGGCGCTGCCAATCAAGGCCAGGTCTATGAGACCTTTAACATGGCGGCCCTCTGGGATCTTCCTGTGATTTTCGTAATTGAAAATAATCAATACGCGATGGGTACATCGCAGCAACGCTCCACTTCTTCCGCAGAAATTTATGAACGTGGTCACGCTTTTGGCATTCCGGGCGAGGCAGTTGATGGCATGGATGTTCTGGCCGTAAAGGCTGCAGGAGAGACCGCTGTGGCACATTGTCGTTCCGGAAAGGGCCCGTATATCCTTGAGATCAAAACCTACCGCTACCGTGGCCATTCGATGTCTGACCCAGCCAAATACCGCACCCGTGAAGAAGTTCAAAAAGTACGAGAAGAAAAAGATGCTATTGAGCACATCCGCGATCTGCTGTTGACCGGCAAACATTGCACTGAAGACGATTTAAAGACAATCGACAAGGAGATTAAGGCAGTGGTTAATAAAAGTGCTGAATTCGCAAAAGAGAGTCCTGAACCAGCTTTAGAAGAACTTTGGACAGATATTTACGCACAGGCGGAGGCTTAACCATGGCTATTGAAATCTTAATGCCTGCTCTTTCGCCAACAATGGAAGAAGGTACATTAGCGAAATGGCTGGTGGCCGAGGGTGATAAAGTTAGTTCAGGCGATATTCTAGCAGAAATTGAAACTGACAAAGCCACGATGGAATTTGAAGCTGTAGATGAAGGGATTATTGGCAAGCTGTTGATTGCTGAAGGTACTGCGGCCATAGCAGTTAACTCTGCTATTGCCATATTGCTGGAAGATGGCGAGAGCATGTCCGACGCGGCTCCTACTGCTACTCCAAGTTCGGTAGCCCATGTCCCATCAACCACCAAGGTACCCTTACCCGTAACTGCGCCTGCCCCAAAACAAGGCAATATCACCGAGCAAAACCTGCCCGAAGGGACTACATTCAAAACCCAAACTGTCCGCGAAGCTATCCGTGATGCCATGTCTGAAGAGATGCGCCGAGATGAGACTGTATATCTAATGGGCGAAGAAGTTGCAGAATACCAAGGCGCTTATAAAATTTCCCAAGGTATGCTGGATGAATTTGGTTCCAAGCGCGTAATCGACACGCCGATCACCGAGCACGGCTTTGCTGGCATCGCTGTCGGTGCATCTTTTGGTGGGTTGAAACCAATTGTAGAATTTATGACCTTCAACTTTGCCATGCAGGCTATGGATCAGATCATTAACTCAGCAGCCAAGACGCTTTACATGTCTGGCGGACAAATGGGCGCACCGATGGTGTTCCGTGGCCCCAACGGTGCCGCAGCCCGGGTTGGAGCTCAACATAGTCAAGATTACGCCGCATGGTATGCGCATATTCCAGGCTTAAAGGTTATTCAGCCATATTCAGCCGCTGACGCAAAGGGACTTTTGAAATCGGCCATTCGGGATCCAAACCCAGTAATTTTCTTGGAAAATGAGATTCTTTACGGCCAAAGCTTTGAAGTTCCTGACTTGCCTGACTACACCGTGCCTTTGGGCAAGGCACGTATTTGGCGTGAAGGTAACGACATAACGCTAGTTAGCTTTGGAATTGGCATGAAATATGCCTTGGAAGCTGCTGATAGATTAAGTAAAATTGGATTAAGTGCTGAGGTAATTGACCTGCGCTGTTTACGACCGCTCGATACTGACACGGTTGTAAGTTCTGTTAAAAAAACTAACCGTTGCGTCACAATTGAAGAAGGCTTTCCAGTTTGTTCCATCGGCAGTCATATCTCCTCAGTACTAATGCAAGAGGCCTTTGACTATCTCGACGCACCTGTCATCAATTGCACTGGTAAAGATGTGCCAATGCCCTACGCAGCTAACCTAGAAAAATTAGCCTTGGTCACCACTGAAGACGTGATGGTGGCCGCTAAATCAGTCCTCTACCGTTAAGGAGCGCCCCATGGCACTTGAAATTCTTATGCCCGCCCTTTCGCCAACTATGGAGGAAGGTACACTTTCCAAATGGCTGGTGTCCGAAGGTGATGTTGTACAATCCGGCGATCTCCTTGCCGAAATTGAAACCGACAAAGCCACGATGGAGTTTGAAGCCGTTGACGAAGGTATTATCAGCAAGCTTTTGGTGGCTGAGGGCACTGCCAATGTAAAGGTAAACTCTGCAATTGCAATTTTGCTAGAGGATAGCGATGCCGAAGATGCGACTGTACCAGCTAAGGCCCCAACACTTATGACGACTGCGACAATAGCGCCGACTCTGCAAGTCTCTGCTACAACAGCACCTGTAGCCGCTAATGGCACCCGCATTTTCAGCTCCCCCTTGGCCAGGCGTATTGCAGCCAATAAAGGGTTGAACTTGGCAACTATCACAGGAACAGGCCCCAAGGGACGCATCGTTAAGGCAGACCTGAGCACTGCGGCCTCAACCGCAGATATCGCTGCACCTTCACCTAAAGTGACAATGCTAACGTCGACGAATGCAGCCACTGTTGAAGCTATGTATCAAGGTAGAGCTTTCAAAACCGTGCCACTGGATGGCATGCGCAAAGTTATTGCTGCACGTTTGACCGAAGCCAAGCAAACTATTCCGCACTTCTACCTGCGACGAGATATCCACCTTGATAAACTATTAAAGGCTCGCACTGAGATTAATAAAGAGCTTGAGCAACGTGGCGTAAAAACGTCAGTGAATGACTTTATCATCAAAGCCTGCGCTCTTGCCTTGCAGAAAGTTCCCAGAGCCAATGCTGTTTGGGCCGGCGATAGGGTTTTGCAGATGGAAGCATCGGATATTTCTGTGGCGGTAGCAATCGAAGGTGGTTTATTTACACCTGTGTTACAAGACGCTGAAGTGAAATCGTTGTCACACCTGGCAGTTGAGATGAAAGATCTGGCGGCGCGTGCGCGTAATCGCAAACTGGCGCCACATGAATACCAAGGCGGTAGTTTCTCAATCTCAAATCTCGGAATGATGGGCATTGATAATTTTGATGCTGTCATCAACTCACCACAAGGTGCAATTCTTGCTGTTGGAGCAGGGAAAAAGCGCCCCGTAGTGCTCGAAGATGGCAGCTTGTCTGCGGTAACTGTGATGTCTGTCACTATGTCGGTTGATCATCGAGTAATAGATGGGGCTCTAGGCGCTGAATTACTCAATGAAATTGTTAGCTACCTTGAAAATCCTTTGGCCATGCTAGTCTGAACGAGACCTAAAAGTATAATGTGACTGGTACGATTGAACCTGTGGCTAGACTTACTTAATCTAACATAAATAAGTTATCCCAAAATTTGGTCCATCATGACGGATGGCTGATCGCAACCAGCGGTGCCTACGATCTTAGCTGGTACGCCTGCCACGGTTTTGCAAGGCGGCACCTCATGCAAAACCACTGATCCCGCCGCAATGCGGCTACAATGGCCCACTTTGATATTGCCCAAAACTTTAGCTCCAGCTCCGATTAACACACCGTCGCCAATTTTAGGGTGGCGGTTATCATCTTGCTTGCCCGTGCCTCCAAGGGTTACCGAATGCAGCATGGAGACATTATTGCCCACAACCGCAGTTTCCCCAATCACTATCGAATGGGCGTGGTCAATCATAATACCCTTTCCGATCACAGCCGCTGGATGAATATCAATCCCAAATACTTCAGAGATCCGTGATTGAAAGAAATAAGACAAATCCTTACGCCCTGAAATCCATAGGAAATGCCCCACACGGTAGGCTTGAATAGCTTGGAATCCTTTAAAAAACAGCAAGGGCTGGGTCAAGTTATGACACGCCGGATCGCGTTCGCACACCGCTACTAGATCAGCCCGCGAAAAATCTCCTATGCCACCTTCTTTAATCGCATGATCCGAGATTTCTCGCAGCATTTGCTCGGGCATCTCGGGCGAGGCAAGCTTCAACGCAATGCGGTAGGACAGGGCCTGCTCTAAACTGCTGTGATGAAGAATGCTAGAATGGATCATAGCGCCCAAGAGTGGCTCTTTTTCCAAAGCAAATTGAGCTTCCCTGACTACTTTAGCCCAAACAGGATCTAATACCCCAACTTCTGCAACAGTCTGCGCCATAGCGTTATCCCTTAATTCTACTAATTAACTATAGATGAAGTACGCAGAATGCCAAGGCTTTCACTCCATATCGCGATATAGGGAGCCCAACTTGAGGTATTGTATATGACCTTGACTATTAGGTGGCTATGGGAGGCTTCTTAATATTGATACCCTTTACTGTAATGTCTGATCATTGCAGCAATATATCTAAAGTTTTTGCATGACCGAATAACCATCAAGACAGGCAGTATCTAACTCTTTCTTGCAGATTTAATAT
>CESU01088216.1_pt1 | contig 19522 bp, 15 predicted proteins | sample 531141 | NCBI WGS metagenome assembly CESU01 (sample SAMEA2621401, study PRJEB7988) | marine metagenome | isolation source: saline water (ENVO:00002010), including
AGAACAACGGATGATAAATTCGTTATCGAGATTACCACCGAACAGAATGCATTGTCAGCGGAAGAGTTGGAGACCGCCATCAAAGAGACAGAGTTGTTTGAGCTCAGTACAAAAGATTATAAGTGATGAACATCCGAATGAACATTGTTTTGACAGCAGTGGCAGCAGGATTAGTTGCTACCACAGGCTGCGTGACCGATCCGGACAGCCCTGGATTGGAGTACATGCCTGACATGTACCGTTCTCCGGCGATTGAAGCGTATGTTGATTACGGCCAAGATCCATACCAAGTGGGAGAAGAAAAGGCGCGTGCTCAGCGAATGGTGCAGTCGGCACGCAAGCCTGTCGCGGGCACAATTCGCTTCAATCCAAGCGAAATAGATTTCATAATGCCTTACGCCTATGCGAATACGGTTGAGGGGTATGAAGCAGCCGGGGCAAATCTAAATTCGCCGTTGACTCAGGTTGGACAGGAAGAATTGGAAGCAGGTCAAGAAGTTTACTCGCGCATGTGCACGCAATGCCATGGAGAAGGAGGAAAAGGTGACGGGGCATTGAGCCGAAATGGCCACATTGTTGGTATTCCAAGCTATAGTGACAAATTAAAAGATCTTCCCGAGGGGAAAATGTACCACACTCTGACCTATGGTAAGGGTTTGATGGGCTCACATGCTTCCCAGCTCTCACAGAAAGATCGCTGGTTGGTCATCGAATACATCAAAGTCCTTCAGAATGGAGGTGATATGCCGGATTTTGACGACGAAGGCAACATGGTTAAACCGGTTGAATCCGATTCGGAGAAGGCCATGGCTATGAATAACTGATCATGGAATTCAAATTCGAAGGACGTACGAAACTAGTCACTCAAATCCTGATGGGAATTGGGCTGATCGCTCTGATTGGAGGTTTTTTGACCGATGGATCGGATCACCACCAACGCTGGTGGGCGAACTTGTTAATCAATGGATTCTTCTGGTTCTCTATTTCTCTAACGGCGGTGTTCTTTTACGCATTGAACTATGCTGTTGAGGCTTCTTGGTCCGCAGTAATAAAACGAACGTTTGAAGCCATGTGGCACTTCCTGCCATTTGGTGCAGGAGTGATTATTTTGGTTTTAGCAGCAGGCCACTTTTTTCATGCGCATCATTTGTACCACTGGATGGACTCTACGCTCTATCATGAGTACATGATCGTAGAAGATGACCACACAATCTATTTGGATGCGCCTGAAGTTGGGGCCATTGAGAATCCTAATTACGACCGCATAATAGCCGGTAAGGGTGCATATTTCACTCCTTGGTTTTTCTGGCTGAGAACGCTTGGCTATGTGGCGACATTTTTGATTTTTGCTGGCTTGTTCCGCAAGTGGTCATTGCTCGAAGATGAAAAACCAGATTTGAAGTTGCATTTTAAGCAGTTCAAGCGCAGTGCGATATTTCTTGTCTTTTTCGCTGTTTTCAGCTCCATGTTGTCCTGGGATTGGGTGATGTCAATTGATGTTCACTGGTTTTCGACGCTTTTCGGTTGGTATCTATTCTCTGGGATGTGGGTCAGTTTCATGGTTATGCTCAACCTAGGCCTGATTTGGCTACGTAGTAAGGGGTATTACCAGGAAGTATCATCGAGCCATATGCACGATATCTCGAAGTGGATGTTTGCAGTTTCCATGTTATGGAGCTACCTCTGGGTTAGCCAATTCTTGTTGATTTGGTATGCGAATATTCCTGAAGAAGTAACGTACTACGCGCAGCGCTTTTTCACTGATTATCAAATTCCTTTCATGGTCACTTTCTTGGTGAATTTTGCGGTACCGTTTTATGCGTTGTTGCCGAGGGACACCAAAAGAAATTCAAAAGTGATCGTTCCTGTGGGCATGTTAATCTTTATCGGTCACTTTGCAGACGTTTATCTGCTTGTTATACCTGGTACAATGTTCGACCACAATGAATTCGGTATTTTTGAGGTAGCGTTGTTTTTAGGGTTCCTTGGGTTGTACATCAATCGCACGTTGAATGCGCTGAGTAAAGCTCCATTGATTCCTAAGAATCATCCGATGTTACAAGAGTCGAAAGAATTACACTATTGATTGGAAGACCCATTAAGTGATGAAATTGCTCATTTTACTAGTTGTTGTCCTTGGTTTGGTAGCTGCCGTGCAGTTGTCCAAAGTGTACCAGCTTTCCATTTCATTGAGAGGAAAGCGGGAAGAGGATATCTCCGAAGCGGACAACCGTCTGAATGGTGGCCTGTTCTTGGTTTTCATGGTTGCGTTTTACGCCTCGTTCATTTGGTTGTTGGTCAAGTATGGTTCTTACGGGCCACCACCAGCGTCAGAGCACGGTGTAGCTGTTGATCGTCTGATGGATTTTAACATGGCGATCATCTTCGTGGTGTTTTTCATCGTGAATACTTTATTGTTTTGGTTTTCTGCAAAGTATTACTACCGAGCAGATCGAAAAGCACGGTTTTTCGCACATGATAATAAATTGGAGCTGGTTTGGACGGTTATTCCGTCTGTTGTGCTCGCTGTGATTATTGCATATGGTCTTCAGACTTGGAATGAGATGACAGGTGAAGCTTCTGAAGATGCCTTGCGAGTAGAACTGTATTCGAAGCAATTTGATTGGACAGCTAGATACCCTGGCGAAGACGAAGAGTTTGGTTTGGCCAATTACAATTTGATTACACCGATGAATGCATTGGGTATTGTAACAGAAGATGGTGTGACTGATGCACTCAGAGAGATTGAAGAAAAAATTGCCAAGATTGAGAATGAAATCGCCCATGAAAAGGGTCATTTACTGGCCGAGCGAGAAGCAATTGATGAAGAGTTAAATGACGGCCACGGCCACGGACATGACCATCATGAAGCGCATGGGGATGACCACGGCGAACATGCTCATGAGAGTAGTGACGATCACAAGCATGCCCTCGAAGCGCGTTTGTCAGAAATTGATCACATGTTGGAATCGGAAGACGTAATTATTCTAACGCAGGCTGCTTTTGAAGCAAAAGAAGACAAGCTTTACCGCCTGATGCGTCACCGCCAGCGAATTCGAGAGATTCGCAATTTTGATTTTGATGGCGAATTAACGGCTTGGGAATCGGGAATAGACGATCAAATCGTAAAGGGTGAGTTTCACCTTCCTGTGGGCCGTGAAGTGGAGTTTATATTCCGTTCACGCGACGTGATTCACTCGGCTTACATGCCGCATTTTCGTGCTCAAATGAACACTGTTCCTGGCGTTCCGACCCGGTTCAAAATGACTCCGACCATTACTACTGACTCCATGCGAATGGTTTTGGACAACCCAGATTTTAACTACATTTTGCTTTGCAATAAAGTTTGTGGTGCAGCGCACTTCAATATGCAGATGAACATCGTCATCGAATCCCAAGAATCTTACGATGCTTGGCTGTCGGAGCAGGGTGAATTCATTGTGAAAGAAGGCTCAGAAGATCCGGAGATGGAGAAAGCCTCCACAAATAAAGAAAGTCAAACCATAACTGCATCCCTTTAAATCATGGGCGCACAACCACATCATCACGAAGAGAGTTTCGTATCAAAGTACGTATTCTCACACGATCACAAGATGATCTCCAAGCAGTTCCTCATTACGGCCATCGTGATGGGAATCGTTGCCGTTATGCTTTCGGTCTTTTTCCGACTGCAGTTGGGTTGGCCGGGAGAAAGTTTTGCCATTTTAGAAACTTTCTTGGGCAAGTGGGCTCCAGGTGGAGTGCTGGACCGCAATGCTTATCTCGCTTTGGTCACGATTCACGGAACCATAATGGTCTTCTTTGTTCTGACGGGAGGATTGTCTGGCACGTTCTCAAACTTGCTTATTCCATTGCAGATCGGAGCGCGTGATATGGCCTCAGGATTTCTGAATATGCTGAGCTACTGGTTTTTCTTGTTCTCTAGCTTTATAATGATATTTTCTCTGTTCACGGAGGGCGGTGCTGCATCAGGGGGCTGGACGACTTATCCTCCATTGTCTGCTTTGCCTCAAGCGATGCCAGGGTCAGGTTTGGGCATGACCATGTGGTTGATCTCAATGGTCCTATTCGTAGTGAGCTCTTTGTTGGGCGGTTTGAATTACGTTGTTACCATAATTAATCTGCGTACGAAAGGGATGTCCATGACGCGCCTCCCTTTGACGATTTGGGCATTTATGGTCACAGCGATTTTGGGAGTTTTGAGCTTTCCTGTACTGGTATCCGCTGTGGTTTTGCTGCTAATGGATCGTACGATGGGAACGGCATTTTATTTGTCTGATATTTTCATTGGCGGCGAAGCGTTAGACGTGACAGGAGGAAGTCCAATCCTTTATCAGCACTTGTTCTGGTTCCTAGGTCACCCTGAAGTGTATATCGTTTTGCTCCCTGCTTTGGGCATTAGCTCTGAGGTCATTGCAACGAACTCCCGCAAGCCCATCTTTGGCTACAAAGCGATGATCGGCTCATTGCTTGGTATCGGGTTTCTGTCATTTATCGTTTGGGGACACCACATGTTCGTAACAGGCATGAATCCTTTCCTCGGTTCGGTCTTTGTATTTACAACGCTGCTCATTGCAATTCCTTCAGCTGTAAAGGCTTTTAATTATATCACAACGCTGTGGCAGGGCAATATTCGATTTACTCCGGCTATGCTCTTCAGCATAGGCTTGGTGAGTACGTTCGTGACAGGGGGGTTGACTGGAATTATTTTGGCAGACTCAGCGTTGGATGTAAATGTTCACGACACCTATTTTGTAGTAGCTCACTTTCACATTGTGATGGGGATGTCTGCGATTTTTGGAATGCTCGCTGGAATCTACCATTGGTTTCCCAAGATGTTTGGGCGCATGATGAATACGAAGCTGGGCTTCGTTCATTTTTGGGTGACAATAGTATGTGGATATGGAGTTTTCTTCCCAATGCATTTCGTTGGAATTGCAGGAGCACCTCGGAGGTATTATGAATACAGTAATTTTGAGTTCTTGGGAAGTGTAATGGACCTACAGCCGGTCATTTCTACGTTTGCAATCGTTGGAGCCATTGGACAGCTGTTTTTCCTTTTCAACTTTTTCTACAGCATATTCTATGGTCAGGAATCTGTTCAGAATCCTTGGTTGGCCAATACGTTAGAATGGACAACGCCTGTAAAGCACGTGCACGGTAACTGGGACGGCCCTTTGCCTGAAGTGCACCGATGGGCGTATGATTATTCAAATCCAGTGCACGAGGCAGACTTTGTTCCGCAGACGACGCCAGCACTATCAGGCGAGGTACTACACTAGATAATTGAAACGATTTTTTGAAAAAGACTCCAAAGCGAAATGCTTTGGGGTCTTTTTTGTTTGTACAGACTAACTTGCACACAATGGAAGACTTTGATTTGAGAAATGAGGCCGAGCAGCCGACGGATGGCGATCTGGATCGTGTGCTGCGTCCAGCGCGTTTTGAAGATTTTACGGGTCAACGCGCGGCTATGGAGAATTTGGAGATTTTCGTTCAAGCGGCTACGAAGCGCGGGGAAGCCATGGATCACACATTGCTTCATGGTCCTCCTGGATTGGGCAAGACCACGCTTGCGAACATTATAGCCAATGAACTGGGGGTAGCCGTTAGGACCACATCCGGTCCTGTATTGGATAAGCCGGGGGACTTGGCGGGTTTGTTGACAAACCTAGAAACGAATGATGTTCTATTTATTGATGAAATCCATCGTCTCTCGCCTGTAGTTGAGGAGTACTTGTACAGTGCAATGGAAGATTATCGGATTGACTTGGTCATCGATACAGGCCCCAATGCGAGAACTGTGCAGATTGATTTGAATCCATTTACATTGATTGGCGCTACAACACGTTCGGGCTTGCTTACCGCGCCATTGCGTGCCAGGTTCGGAATCAACCTGCGCTTGCAGTATTACGACGCAAAGGTGCTCACAGATATTGTGGAGCGCAGCGCGGGAATTCTTCAAATTCCAATTGAACAGTCGGCAGCCTACGAAATTGCATCCCGCAGCCGCGGCACACCTAGGATATCCAATGCCTTGCTTCGAAGGGTGAGGGATTTTGCAGAGATCAAGGGAACGGGCAGCATTGATCAGGCGATAACAGAATTTGCTTTGAATGCCCTGCACGTGGATAAAAAGGGTTTGGATGAAATGGACAATAGAATCCTTAGTGCGCTCATCGACAAGTTTGGAGGCGGCCCAGTTGGGGCTTCTACCATAGCTACAGCCATAGGGGAGAATCCAGGCACATTGGAAGAGGTATATGAGCCATATTTGATCCAGGAAGGATTTTTGATTCGCACGCCCCGCGGACGGCAGGCTACGCCTGCCGCTTATGTGCATTTGGGAAAGAAACCAGAGGGCCGCTCCGGCAAGTTGTTTACTGAGTAAATGGCGCATCCAAGCAACCTGCAGATGGAGCGAAAGCAATGGCTTGAGCAGGAGGCAAAAGCCTTGGGCTTTGAGGCAGTGGGAATCAGCAAAGCACGTTTCTTGGAAGAGGAGGCGGGTCGGCTTGAAGAGTGGCTAAAGCGGGGTTATCAGGGAGAAATGAGCTACCTCGAGAGGAATTTTGACTTGCGCTTAGACCCGCGAAAAATGGTGCCTGGAGCAAAAACGGTGGTCTCGCTTTTGTTCAATTATCACAACCCTATACAACCGGAAGACCCAGGTGCTCCGCGCATAGCTAGTTATGCTTACGGAGAAGATTATCACCATGTCTTGAAGTGGAAGTTGAAGGAGTTGATGAAGGGCATGCAGAGAGAATGGGGGCAGATAGAGGGCCGGGTTTTTGTCGATTCTGCTCCTATTCATGAGCGCGCTTGGGCAGCGAATAGCGGTTTGGGTTGGGTAGGAAAAAACAGCTTACTCTTGAATCAAGGCATGGGCAGTTATTTCTTTATTGCTGAAATCATCATGGATGTTGAGCTTGAGCCTGATGCACCAACAGCGGATCATTGCGGTACCTGCACCCGATGCATTGATGCCTGTCCAACCGGTGCAATCATTCACTCTCAAGTTGTGGATGGATCAAAGTGCATCAGCTACTATACCATTGAATTGCGAGGTGCCATTCCTGAGCCGGCGGCGCAGAAATTGTCCCCGTGGGTTTTTGGCTGTGACATCTGCCAGGAGGTGTGTCCATGGAATCGCCACGCGACTCCGCACAAAGAGCCTTTGTTTGAACCTCATTCTGACTTATTGGGCATGCGGGTATCTGACTGGCAGGATATGACAGAAGAGGTTTTCAAAACGGTTTTCAAAAAGAGCGCCGTCAAACGTTCAGGTTACGAAGGGATTATGCGCAACGCGCAAGCGGCCTTCCCAAAGTCAAAGTAAGGCGCTTTCGCGGGTTAAAGTGCCGCGAAGGAAACTTCGATGATGTCCGTGTAGGCAGGAGCGAACTGTGTCCGGCACCATGCCTTTAGTTTTTGGGTATCTGCCGGCTTCAAACTTCGAATAGACTTCCCAAGTTCTCGAGCGAATGACTCGCGATTGTAGGCCACTTTTAGAAGTACTTTTTTGCAGAATTCTAACATGCTCGTTTTATTTTCGAACGGTTCATTAAATGAACTCGATGGTTCCGCATTTATTGCCTGCAACGCTGTGTTTTTATCCTCGAAGATCGATGCTGTATCTTTGCAACTGTAACCAACGAATGACCCTCCGCGCTGGAGAGGCACTGTGACTTGTAATCGCATGAAGCAACAACTGCGCAATCTGGTTGATCGAAAGGTGTTATTGGAACGCATGAAAGCAGGAGAGGATGATCGCATGACGGTATCCTTTTATCAATATGCGCGTATTCCTAATCCCACCTTCTTTCGCGATTATTTGTTCATCCATTGGGATGAGCTTGGCATCATGGGTCGCACCTATGTGGCACATGAAGGTATCAATGCGCAAATTTCGGTTCCGAGCATTGCGTTAGCCGCGTTTAAAGAACATCTGTATAGCATCTCTTTCCTGGAGGGTGTACGCTTGAATGCAGCAGTGGACGATGGGAAGTCATTTTTCAAATTGATGGTCAAGGTTCGGGAAAAGATTGTAGCGGACGGATTGAATGACACCACTTTTGATGTTAGGAACACTGGTGTTCATTTGGATGCCGAAGGATTCAATGCTCTAACTGCCAAGGAGGATACGATTCTCATTGACATGCGCAATCACTACGAAAGTGAGGTGGGCCATTTCAAGGATGCCATTACGCCAGATGTGGACACGTTTCGAGAGGAGATTGAATTGGTCGAAGGCATGTTGCAGGGCAAAGAGGAAAAAGACATCGTCATGTATTGTACAGGTGGAATTCGCTGTGAAAAGGCTTCAGCTTGGCTCAAGCACAAAGGCTTTCCCAATGTCCATCAATTGGAAGGAGGTATCATTGAATACACCCGGCAGGTGCGAGAAAAGGGGTTAGAGAATCGCTTTATCGGTAAGAATTTTGTCTTCGATGAACGCCGCGCGGAACGCATTTCAGAAGATGTGATTGCCGATTGTCACCAATGTGGAGAACCGTGCGACGATCATACCAATTGCGAGAATGTCGCCTGCAACTTACTTTTCATTCAATGCATTACATGTGCCAAGGAATACAAAGGCACGTGCAGCTCAAAGTGCCATAGCATTGTTCAGCTTCCTGAAGAAGAGCAAAAGATGCTGCGACGTGGGGTCAAGGATAGCGCTAAGATTTTCAATAAAGCGCGGTTGCGGGATGCCCTCAAACGCGAGCACTCTCGGGGCGACGGATCAGGTTCGATAGGCGCGCGTTCGTCGGGCAAAGTTGGAGATGCTGAAAAGCCGCCTGAGCATTAGAGCTCGTATTCTACGGCACCATCCAAGATGTAATTCATCTGGTACACGTCATCAGCGTTCAGGTGAAAATTCCCCTTGAACGTGAGGCGCTCATCTGTTTGGTACACTCGCGAGGATTTTCCAGGAAATCGTAAGTCGACGACAGACTCGGGCCCAGCTCCTCCGCAAAAGAAGCAATTGGCAAAGGGATATCGACTAAGCACATAAAAATCTTCGTCCAGGTCAACAGGAATCATGTAGCCTGTGATGTAGACATCTTTGTCCTCCAATCCAGTGACCGCTGGCCCAAAAGTGGGTTTCCAATAATAGGCGTCCAATTCCTCAACATAGACGTCTTTGAACTCAACATCTTCCAAGGTGCGCCAGGTCAACTCTTCAGATTCCGATGAAACGGCATTATCAAGGTCAGCAGCCTTTGCAACGGTGATCAAAACTTCGGCATGTCCAATTGATGCTGATTTGACTTGATTGGTTAGCTGTTTGGCGCCGTCGCTCGGGTGGCAATAAGAACTCAAATCCATCATGCTAATCGTGGCCAAGCCGAGCAATCCAATCAACGAAGTCGTCTTCAAGTGCAGAGGTCTTTTCGGAGTGTTCATTTTTCAGAAAGAGTGCGTGAGATATCGATTTTCAATGCAGATATACCGGGGATAGCCGAAGCCGCCAATCCGACAAAGATAGCCATTCCAAAAAGGCCCCATTCCCCCGGCAATATTCCAATACTATTCCAGTCGTACTGAAATTTATTTTCAATGAGTTGTGCCAGGATAATGAGTCCAACCCTGCTCAAACCCAATCCGAGCGCCGCGCCCCCTATACTTAGCAGTCCTCCCTCTAAAAGGAGGAGTAACATGGTTCCCGAAGGCGAACTGCCCATGGTGCGCAGCAATGCAAGCTCGTATTTTCTTGCGAGGAGGTTGTCATACACGGAGATGAAGATACTCGCGAAGCTGATGAGCATAATGATGAGGGCGATGGCCCGCAGCGTATTCATTCCAATTCCAAAGTTTTGAGTCAGCCGATTGATTTCAATTGCGGGCAATGCCACTTGCATATTGGTGTCTCGTATTGCATTAGGGATGGTCAACACGGCCAAAGGATTCCGTTTTTTCAATAGCACTGCAGTGATTTCGCGCTCACTTTCATCGATGGTTTCATTAGGGTTAGCATGTACGGCCCAAATGGTTTCAATCGAGCAATGCAGCAATTGGTCTACAACAGCACGACTCTCTTCCAAAATTCCCACGACCGTGAATGTTTTGTCTTTGTGCACATCGGTTTCGTCTTGGAGTCCGTGTGCACTAAAAAAAGTGTCGCCAATTTGCAGCCCAGTCGTTGCAGCGACTCGATGCCCAACCACCACTTCGAAAGGGGTTTCAATTGCACGTCCAGACTGCAGCGTCGCACCGTAATGTTCGATGTAAGAAGCGTTGCTTCCAACGATTCGAAAGCCTCTGTAATTGTCTCCATAGGCCAAGGGAATGCCTTCTTCGATGTACGGATGCCGCATGACCTTCTGTGCATCGGCCAACCGAATGTTTCCGGTTGGCGCATCCACATGATAGACATTGGCGAGGATCAGTTGAAGCGGACTGCCTTTTGCACCGAGCACCAAATCGATGTCTTTGATGTTTCGGTCAAACGTATCGCTCAATTGTTTTTCACTGAGCATAAGCAAACTCACTAAGCCTACTCCAAACGCCAAGAGTATAAGACTAAGTGAGGTTTGAAGCTTTTTCAACCCTAGGTTTCGCCAAGCCATGTAGAGCCAACTCATGACGTGACATGTGATGAAGGTGTTAATTCCACCTTGTTTTTGTAACGTGATTTCAGTCGTTGGTCATGCGTAACGACAATGAGTGCTGCGCCGGCTTCGGCGCATTGTTCTTCCAATAAGTGAATCACTGCCGCAGTAGAGGTGTCGTCCAACGCGCTGGTGGGTTCATCGGCCAAAACAATGCTGGGCTTATGAATAAGTGCACGTGCAATGCTGGCACGTTGTTGTTCTCCGATGCTTAGATCACGTGGTTTTTCATGGGCCTTGTGGTCAATCCCTAATGCATTCAGAAGTTTCTGTGCCTCCTGTTTGGGAAAGGACTGACCGAGCAGGAAATGTGGAATAGCAAGGTTTTCCATAACGCTCAGACTCTGGATGAAATGACTTTGCTGAAAAATGACACCAAAATGCTCTCCTCGAAAGCGGTCCAATGCACGGTCAGATAATCTTCCGAGGTCTTGTCCATTCACTGCGACTTGGCCTTCGCTTGGTTGCAATAGTCCGCACATGACATGGAGCAGGGTTGTTTTTCCGCACCCTGAATCACCCAACAAGAGCAATTGCCCCGTGTTTGCGCACTCCAAATTGGGGAACGACAACACGGGTGATTCTGTGCGATACTGAAATTTAATGTCTGTGCAAGCAATCATGGAATTCCGAATTTACGAATGGAGTGGACACCACTGCCCTTTGCGTTACTTTTGGAACGTGAATTTTCGTCAACGATTTTTACGCTTCGGCATTGGCGTTACCATAGGTCTGATGCTCAGCGTCTTCTTTTTTCAAGGCCGCGGGTGCGATGATTGGCTCCCGGAAAAACGGATCAAGTCCCGGATGCAAATGGATGGTGTACGACCATCCGACGCCATGGCATGCTGGATGCAATGCGATGGCGGACCCGCACAAGTAACCATGTCTGAGGTGATGCAATGGCTTTTGGAGGCGGAGGTGAACTGGACTGCCAGTTCGCCACGAGAAGAACCTCCTTGCTACATTTTGGATACAGCACCGGATTGTCCACTCCGACAATTGGAGGTGTGCTTCAGTCTTGACAGCGGTACCGTTTATCTCACGCCTGATTCAGGCCCTGCTTCAGAAGCCTGCGATTGCCTTTGAATCACTGAATTTTTAGAGCCTTACGACGCTTAGTTTTCCGCGTATTGGCTGGGACTCATTCATTATCCAAGCTTCAATGATGTACGTTCCTGGTTGCATTCCCGACGTGTTCCAAACGTAGGGAGCAACAGCAGTTTCAAGGCTTACATCATGAACGAGTCGGCCACTTGAATCTGTAATACGCATGCGGTTAAGATTGCGCTCACCGCCAACATCGAGCGTAACATTTGAACCGATTGAGACGGGGTTTGGGGTGAACCGCAATTCCGTGACTGCAGGTTGTGTCTGGCCGCCATCTGCCGGGTCATAGCTCAGTCGGTACACAAACTGCTGTGTGCAGAGGTACAATTCTCCGCGGTTATTCTCGCCGAATCCAAATCGCGTTTCTTCCCAAGGCACGAATCCCCCTGGCACCTGAATATCGAGTTTAGTGCCTGTCCAAGCTCCGTCTGCTTGCTCGGATAAGGTCCAGAATTTGTGGTCATAAAAACCGCAGGCGTCTGTGAATACGTAGTGACCGTATAAAGTAGGAATATCCACACCACGATAGCGATAGCCGCCTATGACGGAGCACCAGCCGTTCTCGTGCGGGTAGGAAAATATGGGCGGCTCAAGCGTGCCGTCAGGATCACAATCCTCCACAGGCTCGTAGCACATAGGGCCTTCCATGAGTCTCCATCCAAAATTCATTCCACCTTCCGAATCGGCGCTTTCCATGCTAACTTCTTCCCAATCGACCTCACCAACATCTGCAATGAATTTATCTCCGGTCAAACGATCAAAGCTCCATCTCCAAGGATTCCGAAAACCATAGGCCCAGATTTCATCCAATGCTTCAGGATCAGAAACAAAAGGATTATCTACGGGAATGGTATACGGCGCCAATCCATTGGTCTTGATGCGCAAAAGTTTCCCCAGAAGTGTTTGGAGGTTTTGGCCATTGCCAATGGGACCGTGATCATCGCCATCACTTCCTCCGCCGACCACTCCTGTCCCCGTTCCACCTCCATCTCCCGTGCTGATATAGAGGTAGCCATCTTGAGGGCCAAAATGCAGCTGCCCGCCATTGTGGCCCCGAGCAGGCTGTGTAAGCTCGAGCACTTCGTACCAATTTTCCGGGTCGGCTTGGGTATGGTCCGAATTCGTTCCAAAGCAAAGCAGCCGCTCGTCGAAAAACTCCCCTGTTCCGTCCGGGCGGTAACCATTGTAGATGACATAGAAAAGACCGTTTTCTTCAAAATTGGGGTCAAGAACCAGATCGTTTAATCCTTGCTCACTCATTATTCCATAGTCCACAATGTCCAATCCTGTTGAGCCAATATCAAGAAAAGGCGAATCGCGAACTTCACCATTGGCCTCATCAAACCACATTACCAAGCCGCTGTGGCATACGATTAGTAAGTTGCTTTCGTCTTGGGCGTGGGTCGCCGGTCGCACTGAAACAGGCCATTCTGCTCCAATCAATCGCTCGCCTATGATGGCTTCGGGTGCAGATTGCCCATTAATGTTGCAAATACTGGCCAATGACAAGATTGCAAGACAGAGGTTTTTTCTAATGAAAACAAGGGAAAATGTGAATGGCATGGTGATGTTTTGTTCTCTAACTTGAGACAAAGATACCTACAGCTATTCCTGCAAGTTTGCTGGGATTCAATTCTTCATGACACGCACTACTATTTTTGCATTTTTTTTGCCTTTGATTGCCGTTTCCACTGGCGTCTTTTTGACATCTGCGGAAGACCCGCATAAGAAGTTTAAAGGGGATGATGCCGCAATGATGCGCTTGCGCATGGGAGAACTGTGTACAGAGGAGGGAGTGTATTTTACGGGTTCGGGAAATTGTGTGAATTGCCATGCTCCGGACCCTGCGGGTGAAGCGTTGGTGGATGGGAATGGCCATACCGTGAGTCCCGTTGTGGATTGGCAGGCCACGATGATGGCTAACAGTGCACGAGATCCATTCTGGAAGGCCAAGGTTGCGCACGAAGGTTTGGTCAATCCAGAACATCGGGAGTCGATTGAGAATGTCTGCACCGCATGCCACGCCCCCCAGGGCTTTCATGAAGCTCATCTAACAGGATCAGCTGGGCCAAACGGTTACACAATGGAGGACTTGGCGGATGATGCGTTGGGATTGGATGGAGTCGGTTGTGCGGCATGTCACACCATTGATGACATCAACTTGGCCGGACGTTCAAACGGTGATTTGCCGATTAATCCTGAGAATGTTGCTTGGGGTGGTTTTGAAAATCCTTGGGATGGCCTCATGAGCGGGCAGACAGGCTTCATTCCCGTTTACGGTGAACACATGCGCAATAGTGAAGTATGCGCCAGTTGCCACTCGCTTTACGTGCACACTCAGGATCTAGCGGGAGAAGAGACGGGACAAGTGTACTTCGAGCAGACCACGTATCTCGAATGGGTCAATTCTGCTTTTAACGCGGAAAATGTGCAGTGCCAGGGATGCCACATGCCACTTGTGGAAGGTGGAGCAATTGCAGCTACTCAGCCCAATTGGCTATTCCCACAGCGGTTTGGCAAGCATCATTTGGTGGGTGGAAATGCGTTCATGCTCAAGTTGATGAGGGAGAATGCTGTTGCATTGGAACTCAGCGCAAGCCCTGCACAATTTGACTCTACCATTGCCCGAACGGAGCGTTCTTTGCAAAATGAATCGGCTCAACTTAAGGTAATCCAATTGCAATCCCCCGCAGGCGAATGGGCATTTGAAGTGGAGGTTAAAAATGAGACGGGCCATAAATTGCCGAGTGGATATCCTTCGCGTATGGTCTTTTTGGAATTTATTTTGACTTCGCTGTCGGGGGACACTTTATTTCATAGCGGAAAGTGGACGCAGGAGGATGGTGTGATTGGTCGTGACGTTACCTATGAACCTCATTGGAATGAGATTTCTTCGGAAGATCAAGTGCAGGTGTATGAGACTGTATTTGGGGATGTTTCCGGAACGCCAACTCAACTTCTTGAGCGGGCATCGCTCTTACTAAAAGACAATCGAGTCCCGCCACGTGGGTTCTATTCAAATCATGTCACTTACGATACAGTTCGATTTGGTCCAATGGCTGAATTGGATTTTGACTTCAACCACTATCGCAAGGAGGATGGTTCCACAGGAGATGAAGGTTCGGGCACGGACCGATTGGTTTATCGAATTACGGATGTTTCAGGATCAAAATCGGTCGAGGCTCAGGTGCGTTTGCATTACGTTGCTGTTCCGGCTCGATGGGTCAGCGGTATGTTTGAATATGCTGGCCAGTCTGAAGCTATCGCAACTTTTGAATCCATGTTTAATGCCACGGATCGGACACCGGTTCTCATGAAGGCCAAGAGTGTCAATGGATGGATGGGCTATATTGGAGAAGTTGAACAGTGGCGCGTAGCTCCAAATCCGGTTGCTGATGGTAAACAGATTCGATTGATTCCTCCAGCAGGTGAAATGGCCGAAGAGGTTTGGTTGACTGACGCAAATGGTCGGGTTATTCGGGAAATATCAGTTCATGAAGCGATGAATGGTCACCACGTTTCCGATTTGGCATCAGGAATCTATTTTGCGCGAATTCATCAGGTTGACGGGGATTGGCAGGAGGTACGATGGATAAGGATGTAGTTTTTATCGCCCTTGTTTAGAATGAATCTAAATTACCTGATTCAGGCGATGGTATCATGAACAGGAAAAATCGAATTTTGTCTTGAAACATACCGGCCTTCTCATGCAGTGAGGGGAGCATTGTGGTAGGTTTATGCCCGTCGAATTGAGACGTCCCGTTCTCGGGATATAAAGATTGCTTGTGCGTTTACTTTTCATTTTGCACGCTCTCGTCGGTTCGACGGGCCTTTTCCCGACGGATTAATTCCAGTTCCCGTGAGGTTTGACCCGCCACGGATGTATTCTCTTCAGCGCGTCGGATGAGGTAAGGAATTGTCTCGTTGATTGGTCCATACGGCACGTATTTGGCCACGCGGTAATTTGAACGAGCAAGGTTGAAGCTAATGGGGTCACTCATGCCGAGCAATTGAGCGAACCAGATTCGTTCATCATTTCGTTCGATGCCCATCTCGGACATCTTTCTGCACAAAAGTGCATTGCTCTCTTCATTGTGACTACCTGCGCAAAGCGCAATTCGATCGAGGTGGGAAATGCACCACTCCAAGGCACAATTAAAATCGCGGTCGGTGGTGGCTTTATTGGGTTGGATAGGCGATGCATATCCGCGGTCTAACGCCCGCTCGTGTTCTTTTTCCATGTAAGCCCCCCGAACGAGTTTTACGCCGACTTGGAATCCCTCGGACTCACCCATGCTAGTGAGTGCCTTTAGGTAGTCCAGTCGATCGGTGCGGTACAATTGCACTGTGTTATAAACGACTGTGCGGTTGACGTTCCATTTCCGCATGGCTGATTCGGCCAGTGCATCAATTGTGGATTGTACCCAGCTTTCTTCTGCATCGATGAATACAGGCTTTCCAATGGAAGCTGATTCTTCGCAAAGGGCATAGAAACGGGCTTGCACCCGACTCCACGCTTCCTTTTCCGCAGGGCTCAGTGACAAGTGTGCAGATTCAATCCCTTGAAGAGGCTTTAGGGACGCTCCAACTTTTTCGAGCAACGCTGTCGACGCAAGACCACTGACTTTGAATACAGAAAAAGCATGCCGATCATCTCCTTCGGTGGATTGAATGGCGCGCATGATTTCTGCTTTGGTAAGATCCCACTCTGACTCGGAGTCTTTGCCTTCTGCGCTGTAGTCGAGGATGGTCTTGACTCGGTTGTCTGCAAGGGTGGAAATGGTGGAATCACACTCGCCAATGGTTTCACCTCCACAGAAATGGCTATAAACGGTCGGGCGAATGGCCCATCCGATGGGTATGCGAAGCATCAACGCGATGTTCACCAACACCTTGCCTATTTTGACTAATACGGGACTGCCAACTGTAGAAAAGAGCACAAGGGCTTTTTTGAGTTGGATTGAATTTAGGTGCGCAAACGCTTGTTCCGTATTCTCAAAATCCGGAAGATTTCCGGATTGGGATTGGATGCGTTTCGATTGACTCATTTTATTGGAACGGATCGTTGACCGTGTGTGCAAATATACGCAGCCTTGCTTCGAACACCGGGGATCTTCATCCTAAGTACCTCGAGGTGGAAAGGTCCTGGTCTTGGCGTTATATTCGTTGGTCTAAACATTCGAAACCAAATTCCCATGACGCGTTGTTCTGCCTATATCCAAGAGAATCGAGACCGGTTCCTGAACGAGTTGTGTGACCTTTTGCGCATACCATCAGTATCCGCGGATCCGTCATTTTCTGGTGACGTCAACAAATGTGCTGAATCGGTAGCGAATCACTTGCGTTCCGCTGGAGCAGATGCAGTGGAGATCATTCCAACCGGCGGTTATCCCGTAGTTTATGGGGAGAAAATCATTTCACTAGACGCACCAACAGTGCTGGTCTACGGCCACTACGATGTGCAGCCTGCAGATCCATTGGAGCTATGGGACTCTCCGGCTTTTGAACCGGTAATTAAAAAAACTGACCTCCACCCGGAGGGTGCGATATTTGCGCGAGGCGCTTGCGATGATAAGGGTCAAATGTTTATGCACATAAAAGCGCTGGAGGCCATGGTGCAATCGGGCGCTTTGTATTGCAATGTCAAATTTATGATTGAGGGAGAGGAGGAAGTGGGGTCGGCCCACCTCGAACCATTTCTTGAAGAACACCGCGACAAGTTGGCAGCGGACATAGTGTTGGTGAGTGATACAGGAATCATTGCGAATGATATTCCTTCTATCACTGTCGGACTTCGTGGACTGAGCTATGTGGAGGTTGAGATTACAGGCCCTAACCGTGATTTGCACAGCGGACTGTATGGCGGAGCCGCTCCTAACCCAATAAATATCCTCTGTGAGATGATCGCGTCGCTGAAAAACGAAGATCAGCGCATCATGGTTGACGGCTTTTATGATGACGTGGTGGAGTTGAGTGCCTCCGATAGGCAAGCTATGGCGGAGGCGCCATTTGATGAAGAAGATTATAAATCGAGCATTGACATTGGAGCGGTGGAAGGAGAGAAAGGGTATTCGGCTCCGGAACGGATGAGCATTCGTCCAACATTGGACGTCAACGGAATCTGGGGTGGATACACAGGAGATGGTGCCAAAACCGTCATCGCGAGTAAAGCCTCTGCTAAGATTTCCATGCGTTTGGTTCCCAACCAAGACCCTGAGACGATTACAGCGTTGTTTGAGAAGCATTTTAATGCAATTGCGCCCCCTTCTGTTTCGGTAAAAATCACTCCAATGCATGGAGGTCAGCCAGCAGTAACACCGACCGACTCTTTGGCTTACCAAGCGGCATCTGCCGCAATGGAGAGTTCGTTTGGCCGAAAACCTGTTCCGTTCCGAGGCGGCGGTTCAATCCCAATTGTCGCCAGTTTTGAGCAAATTTTGGGATTGAAAACCGTGTTGATGGGATTTGGCCTGGATAGTGATGCCATCCATTCCCCCAACGAGCACTACGGGGTCTTTAATTATTTCAAAGGAATTGAGACCATTCCTTTGTTCCACGAAAACTTTGCCCGTTTGAGCCAACAAGGATGAGTCGACTTGGCTTCATAGGAATAATTCTGTTTGGGCTGACCCTGATTGCCGGATGCAACTTGGTCCAACCGCTGGAGGTGTCCAGCGTGGAAGGACTGGAAAATATTGCTATCGGTCGGGGGGGGCTGGAAGGAGAATTCACGGTTGTCTTCAGTAACCCCAATCCATTTCCCATTCAAGCGAAAGGGGTGGAAGTGGAGGTGTTTGTAAATGGCAAGAAAGTTGGCCTCGTTTCTCTTCCTGAAGCACAAGCTATTGCCAAAGGACAAGGGGAATTACAGTTGGAATTCGACACTGAAAAAGGGGCTTTGCTTCAAATAATTGAAGCCAACTTGATGAATTTTCTGCTGGGACAAGATGTCAAATTGGCGGTCAAAGGCAATGTGAAAGGGAGTGCCTTTGGCATTGAGCTCACGGTGCCTGTTGAGGCAGAACAAAATTTAAAAATTCAATTGTGATGAGAAATAATCTTCACTTTAGCCTGTGGGCTCTAATGCCGCTCTTTTTCGCAACTTCCTTGCTCGGACAAGATGTGCAATCACTCATTGAAGAGATGAATGTGAGGCACATTGGTCCTGGTGCGATGAGTGGTCGAGTGACCACCATTGATGTGCAGCGCGATCGTCCGGAAGTCATCTACATTGGTACCGCAAGCGGTGGACTTTGGCGCAGCGAGTCAGCAGGTGTGGAGTGGGAAGCATTGTTTGATGATCAGGAAACCCAAAGTATAGGAGCTTTGGCAATAGCCCCTTCAAATCCAGACGTTATTTGGGTGGGCACCGGAGAGGGCAATCCGAGAAATTCTCATTCGAGCGGTCGTGGCGTTTACCGGAGCATCGATGGTGGAAACACGTGGGAATTGATGGGCTTGGAGGGAACGAAGAACATTCACAAAATCATCATTCATCCGGAAGATCACCAGACGGTTTGGATTGGAGCCATTGGCACCGCTTGGGGGGACAACCCTGAACGAGGTGTTTACAAAACTACTGACGGTGGCAAAACGTGGGATCATCAGTTGTACGTGGATGAGCGCACTGGAGTCGCGGATATGATCATTGATCCGTCCAACCCTGATAAGTTATTGGTGGCTATGTGGTCGCATCGACGTGAACCTTGGTTCTTTACCAGTGGCGGAGAGGGAAGTGGGCTTTATGTGACGCACAACGGGGGAGATGATTGGAATCAATACACCGAGGATGACGG
>CESU01095602.1_pt1 | contig 19518 bp, 17 predicted proteins | sample 531141 | NCBI WGS metagenome assembly CESU01 (sample SAMEA2621401, study PRJEB7988) | marine metagenome | isolation source: saline water (ENVO:00002010), including
GAAAATACTAATTCAGTAGCAGTTCCAATTCATCAAACTAGTAGTTTTCAGTTTGATGATTGCGATCATGCTGCAAATCTTTTCTCTTTATCAGAGTTAGGCAATATTTATTCAAGAATTATGAATCCTACATGTGCAGTTCTAGAAGATAGAATTGCTGCTCTTGAAGGTGGAGTTGGTGCTTTGGCTGTTGCTTCGGGTCAAGCTGCATCAGCATATGCAATTCAGAATCTTGCAAAAAATGGCGATAATATTGTTGCATCATCACATTTGTATGGTGGTACTTATAATCAATTTAAAAATGTAATGTCTGATATGGGTATTGATGTGCGTTTTGTAGATCCTGCTGATCCTCAAAATTTTGCTAATGCTACTGATGATAAAACTAGAGCATACTATGGTGAAGTTTTACCTAATCCAAGTTTTGAGGTATTTCCTATATCAGAAGTTGCTGAAATAGGAAGACCGCTAGGAATTCCATTAATTGTTGATAATACAGCTGCACCAGTTATCTGTAAGCCCTTTGAGCATGGCGCTGCTATTTTAATTCACTCAACTACTAAGTTTATTGGAGGTCATGGAACTTCTATCGGTGGAATTATTGTAGATAGTGGTAATTTTGATTGGGAAGCTTTTCCTGAGAGACAGCCTGCTATGAATACACCTGATCCTTCTTATGGAGGAGCGATATGGTCAGAGGCTGTAAAGCCTTTAGGTCCTATTGCATATATTCTTAAAGCAAGAACAACTATTTTAAGAGATATGGGTGCAGCAATGAGTCCGTTTAATGCTTTTATGTTTATTCAGGGTTTAGAAACTCTAGCCTTAAGAATGCGCGAGCATTCAAGTAATGCAGAGAAGGTAGCTCAATACTTATCTAATCATGAGTCTGTTGAAAGAGTTATTTATCCCTCTGTAATGGATGGTTATTCAAAAGAAAGAGCGGAAAAATATTTAACTCGCGGTAATGGCGGTTTAATGGGCTTTGAAATAAAAGGTGGAATAGAAGCTGGAAAGAAATTTATTAATGCATTAGAGATGGTTTATCACGTTGCAAACATCGGAGATGCAAGAAGTCTAGCAATCCATCCTGGAAGTACTACGCACAGCCAGCTTAATGAAGAAGAGCTTTTATCAGCAGGTATTACGCCTGGCTTTGTTAGATTATCCATTGGTTTAGAACACATTGATGACATTATTGCTGACTATGAGCAAGCTTTAGCTAAGATCTAAAATCTTGAGCCAAGAATTAGTAACTTATATAGTTCTTGGCTCTCATTCGAGACTTGCCAAGCTCAAAAAGTTTAAGGTCGACAAAGATGAGGAATGCATCTTTTTAAGGTTTAAGGACTATGCATCATTGGTAGAAACACTAGATAACGTTATTGCTGATAGCCTTGGATCAATAATCGTATTGCTACCTCCAAGTTCCTCACCAAAAAAAAATAATAGAATGTCATTGAAAAAAATGGCTATGATTAATTATCCTGTTTGGGGTTGGTTTAACTTAGCTCAAACTGAAGATAAAGTATCATCTAATCTTAAAAAATTAAATACATTTATAAAAACAACTCCATCAATTGAGCAAGGAATTTATTTTACTAAGGATCTATATTTCTCAATAGGTGGAATGGGTAAATTTAGACCAGATTACTTTACTGAAATATCAAAGAGACTCTATTCAAGACTTGATCCTCAAAAGCCTTTAGCCGCATTAACATCTAGAAGTTCATCTAAGGTATCATTGCTCTAATGTCAGGCAGCACTATGTTAGAAGTAAAAAATATCTCATTTTCTATTAATCAAAATAGGTTGTTTCAGAATCTTTCTTTTAATTTATTTAAAGGTCAAGCTATTCATGTAAAGGGCAGCAACGGCTCTGGAAAATCTTCATTATTAAGAATTTTACTTGGGATATCCTCTGCTAATAAAGGAGAAGTTATCTGGAGTGAGGAGGTTGATAAAGTGTTTTTAGGTCATAAAAATGTTCTTAAAAACCATCTATCAGTGACAGATAATTTACATCTTCATGGATTAGATATATCGCATCCTAAAGTCAAATCAATACTAAAAGACCTTAATATGGATCACAAGGATGATCTTTTAGTAGGTAATTTATCTTATGGTCAGCAAAAAAAATTGGCACTTGTAAGAATATTTCTTAATCAATCCAGTGTGATTATTTTAGATGAGCCTTGCGTAGGTCTGGATGATCAAACCCGCAGCCTTATTAACGATTTTTTAACTGCAGAACTAGGTAAAAATAAATCAATTATTTATACATCCCATATTTCACTAGAACTCCCTAGTAGTGAAGTAATAATTGGAAGCTTGTAATGTTTGCTTTATTTAAATTAGAACTATTTAAGCTGCGTAAAAAATTAAGAGCCTGGCTTGGCCCTATTTTGGTGTTTCTTCTAATTACAATCTCATTCCCTTTAACCGTTGAGCTAGCGAGCGATGATTTAAAAAATGTTTTTTATTCTATTTTATGGATCGCAAGTCTTTTAACAGTAATGGTTTCAGTTGAGGGTATCTTTTTAGAGGATTATGAAGATGGTACTTTAGAAAACTTCAGTGTTGCAAATGATTCGCTATTTTCAATGGTACTAATCAAGATATTTATCTATTGGCTATTAATTGGCATTCCAATATCATTATTAGGAACATTTTTTTCTGTAAGTATGACAGGCGCGATATCATCTATTTATATCGCTCTTCCATCCATGCTCATTTCTACATATATTTTTATTAACCTTTTTGCATTAGGTAACTCATTAAGTCTCAATAAGGGCTCTGTATTGGGTGCACTAATAACAATGCCACTTTTATTTCCAATTTTAATTTTATTAGGCAAGATTGTTTTAAATGCAAACTTTGGTTTTGAAATTTCTAACCTTTTATTGTTAATGCTTGGAGTTTTATTGCTTATAATTGTATTTATTCCATTTATAATCTCATTTATTATTCGGACTCACTTGGAATAAGATAAAAATTTAAAAAAATTGTGTTAAAGAAACTCTATCATCAATTTGCATCACCAAAAACTTACGTTGTTTTAGTTAACAAGATGTATCCCTATATCTTTTATTCCTCTCTTTGTATTTATATAATTGCTCTGGTGTGGGGCTTAGCATATGCACCGGCTGATTATATGCAGGGTAATTCTTTTAGGATTATGTACTTACATGTTCCCGCATCCTTTTTATCTCAAAGTCTATATCTTGTAATGGCTATAGCCGCAGCAGTCTTTTTGATCTGGAAGGTCAAACTAGCAGCCTATATGATTAAATCAATTGCTCCAATTGGAGCTCTTGTAACCTTTATTGCTCTTGTTTCTGGCTCTATATGGGGAATTCCAACTTGGGGAACTTGGTGGCAATGGGATGCAAGAATTACCTCAACTTTAATTCTATTTATTATGTATTTAGGCTTAATCTCTCTACATGGGTCTTTTACTAACTTTGAAAAAGCAGATAAATTTATATCTGTACTGGTATTAGTTGGCTTTGTTAATATCCCAATTATAAAAAAATCTGTTGATTGGTGGAGTACGCTTCATCAACCAGCCTCTATAACACTAACGGATAAACCATCAATTGATCCCTCTATGCTATATCCATTATTTTTTTCAATGATAGGTTTTAGTGGATTAATAATTTGTTTGGTAATCTTGTCTTCAAAAGTCCAGATTTTTAATCGTGAAGGAAATAAGTCTTGGATTAAAGATCATGTTTAATTTTGCTTTTGATAGTTTTGATAGTTTTATTTTCATGGATGGTCATGGGATATATGTTTGGTCAGTTTTTTGTATTGTAATCATTTCGCTTATATCTATGTTTATGTTTTATAAAAACCAACTGAAAAAATTGAAAAAAAAGCATATTAATGAATAAGATAAGAAAAAAAAGATTAGCCTCTGTATTGGCCTTAATTGCTACTTCCTTTTTAGGTGTTTACTTAATACTTTCAGCACTCAATTCGAACTTGGATTATTTTTATACACCTTCAGAAATTATCAATGCTGAAATACCTAACAATAAAAGAGTAAAGCTGGGTGGAATGGTTCAAAAGCAGTCTGTTATTAGGGACGGTACAAATATATCTTTCAATATCACTGATTTTAGTAATTCAATTAATGTTTCTTATAATGGAGTTGTGCCTGATTTATTTAAAGAAGGTAGTGGCATAGTTGCCTATGGAATGATTATTGATAATAGACTTATCGCGGAAAATATCTTTGCCAAGCATGACGAGAACTATATGCCACCTAATATTGAGATACCTAGTCAATGATAGGCGAAATATCGCATTTTTTTTCAATTCTGAGCGCAGGATTATTCTTTCTTGCTTTCATTTTTTCTATACGAACCTATCAAGGTAATCACAATCTAGAATTGCTTGTAAACAGAGTCTTTAGTTATGGATTTTATTTTATTTTTATCTCGTTTCTTCTCTATGTCTGGTTAGCAATTCAAAGCGATTTCTCTATAAGATACATAGCCGAACATTCCAATAAAGACTTACCAACTTTTTATAAAATTTCTTCCATCTGGTCTGCTCACGAGGGTTCAATGTTCTTATGGATACTATTCTTAGCTGGGTGGAGTCAATTATTTAATTATTCATTATCTAAAAATGATTTATTAAAAGCACCTGCTATAGGTGTTTTAGCTTTTATTATTTTTGGTTTTTTAATCTTTTTACTATTTACCTCAAACCCATTTGAAACAATTCTTCCAATAGCACCTATAAATGGAGCAGATATCAATCCAGTTCTTCAAGATCCAGCTCTTGTAATACATCCACCATTTTTATATCTAGGCTATGTTGGTTTTGTTATAGCATTTGCATATAACACAGCATTTCTTATTAAAGGAGATATGCAGATTAATTGGGAGGATGTTATCCGACCATGGAGTTTAGCTGCTTGGATTCTTCTAACTATAGGAATTTCTCTTGGAAGCTGGTGGGCCTATTATGAGCTTGGTTGGGGTGGTTACTGGTTTTGGGATCCTGTTGAAAATGTTGCACTCATGCCCTGGCTTGCTGGAACTGCATTAATCCATTCACTTTATGTATCTTCTAAATCCAAGGTTTTAAGAGGCTGGACAATCTTATTATCTATCTCAGTATTTTCTTTAAGTTTATTTGGAGCATTTATTGTTCGTTCAGGAATAATAGATAGTGTTCACGCTTTTGCTAATGATCCGCAACGAGGTTTATACCTTCTAGCCTTCTCTGCAGTATTAATAACAACTTCTTTGGCATTTTATGTATATAGACTGCCTCAACTAATCTCTAAAAATCTTGTTGTAGCTAAATCAAAAGAATCATTTCTTTCAATTAATAATATTCTCTTTGCTGCTGCAATTTTTGCAGTAATGCTTGGAGTCATGTACCCATTAATATTTGACTACCTATACGATGAGCGAATAAGCGTAGGACCTCCTTACTACAATACTATTTTCGCGCCATTAACATTTTTGGCAGCAATTTTTTTAGTCTTCTCAGTAGGTAGCTTATGGCAAAGAAGCTCAAAACTATTAAATCTTAAAAGCTTTTTATCAATGTCTATTTTAATTGCAGCTGCTGCATCTATTTGTATCTCGTATATATATCAAGATTTCCAATGGTGGTTTATAGGTGGTTTATTTTCTGGCCTATTAATCTTAATAAGATATTTCTTTCTTATAGTCGATAGCATGATCAAAAAATCATATTTTAACAAATCGAGCGCAATAGCTCATATTGGATTGGGAGTTCTTATACTTGCAACCGCTCTAAATGCTTCTTTAAGTTATGAAAAAATTATAAATATAAAGCCTGGAGAGACCTACAAAGGCAGCGATTATGAATTTTACTTAATAGATTTTGATTTAATAAATGAGCCTAACTATGACTCGGTAAGAGCAAAGTTTTCTGTAAAAAATATTTACACTCCAAATAAAACCTTTTTCATGTTCCCTGAAAAAAGAAAATATTTTATAAGAGGTCAAATTACATCTGAATCAGCTATCAAAATAACACCTTATAAAGATATTTATATGACACTTGGAGATCAGTTGGATAATGGTAATTGGGTAGTGAATATACAATACAATTATCTGATTAGATGGATATGGATTGCAGCTGCAATTATGTGTATTGGAGGTTTTGTAGCCCTCACAGAGAGACTTAAAAGAAAATGAATACCTTGTTAAGATTTTCTATTTTAATTATTCCAATTGTAGGCATTTTATTTTTTTATAATTTATTAACTGAAGATAAGTTTTACCCTGGAGCTAATTTTAAAAATTTTAATGTTCCCAATTTTGAATTAGAGGCACTTAATTCAGATTCATTTTACACAAAAGAAGACTTAGGTAATGAGCTATTACTTAATGTTTGGGCTAGCTGGTGCATAACATGCAGAATTGAACATGGCTTTTTAATGAAATTAAACTCTGAAGGCGTTAGGGTGACAGGACTAAACTACAAAGATGAATCGATTGATGCTATTAATTGGCTGAATTCCTTCGGTAATCCTTATAATTTTAATCTTCATGATTTAAAAGGCTCATTAGCTTTAGATATGGGCGTAACAGGTGCTCCTGAAACCTTTTTAATTAAAGATGGAGTTGTACTAGTTCACTACAGTGGAGAAGTAAACCAAGCTATCTGGGATAAAGTTTTTATTCCAATTATCAAAGAAAATAAGATGTTCAAATGAAAAAAATAATTCTATTAAGCTGTATATTTTTATCATCTATTGGTTTTACCTCTGAGGTTTATACATTTAACTCAGAAGCTGATGAGCAAAGATTTTATAAATTAATTCATGAAGTTAGATGTCCTAAATGTACTAGTGGATCTATAGCAAGCTCAAATGCTCCTGTATCAGAAGATCTAAAAAATAAGATTGCAGAACTCATTAATAATGGCTATTCAGATAAAGACATTAAACAGTATGCAAAAGATAGGTTCGGCAGTGGAGTCTTATATGATCCTGAAGTTAATACCTCAACTTATATATTATGGTTTGGACCTTTTGCGTTTCTTGCAATTATTTTTTTAGGTTTTATTTTTAGAAGAAGACTAGGATGATAATTTTTTATCTAATAATCCTTTTAGCATTTTTTCCAATAGTTGGTTTTTTGCTTGCAAGAGAATCTTCCAACAAAGTCTTTGTTTTTAGTTGTTCTTTTATTGTATTAGGCTTAGCTCTTTTCGGCTTTACTAGTAAATTTTCTATCCTTGGGTCTGTTCATGAGCTAATGCTATCAGATGAGATAAAGGTCGCTGTGTACGAAAATACAGAGCTTGAGGATGAATATTTTAACGATTTTATTTTATCTATTGATGATGATAAAAAGATTCTTTGGTTAGAAGAGATTATTTTGTTTGCTGTTAATAACAATAGCTTAATTACAGCTGAGCAGTTTGTAGAATTTGCAGAGCCAATTTTTAAAGATGCAGATCTTCAAATTCGATTTTATGCTTTATACAGCATTCTTCGAGATAAAAAATTTCCAGAGTTTGCTTTTTCAACAATAAATACCAGTTTCACTATTCCAAAAACATGCAATTTTATATCCATAAAATTTACAGCCTTTATCAAAGATGGACCGGCTGTTCCCATTGCACAACAATTATATAAAGATTCAAGTACATCAAATATTTTACTTACCAATGAAGATGCGCTTATACCTGGTTTTGATTTAGCTTCAGCTTTGATTAATGATGAGGATATCCTTCTAAATAGCTTAGTAAATTGTCAAAATAGCATGAGTTTTTCTTCCTCCATATTTCCTATAAAAATCTCTACAAATAAAGCATTATTTAGTGCAAAAATTAGTGAAAAAGATTGGTTTGTAAACTCACAATAGTTTAATATAAAGCTTAATAAATTTTTCATATCAATGCAGCTTAAACATATTAAACTGGCTGGTTTCAAAAGTTTCGTGGACCCCACGAGAATATCTTTTCCTACAAATTTGGTGGCAGTTGTTGGCCCAAATGGTTGTGGTAAATCTAATGTAATTGATGCTGTTAAATGGGTTCTAGGTGAGCTATCAGCTAAGAACCTTAGAGGCGACTCAATGTCCGATGTCATCTTCAATGGCTCAGACTTAAGAAAACCATCTGGTCAATGTAGTATTGAACTTCTATTTGATAACTCAAGTGGGAAATTAGGTGGTGAGTATGCTGCTTATAATGAAATATCAATCAAGCGCTTAATGACTAGAGATAGCCAGTCTACCTATTTTATTAATAGCACAAAATGTCGACGTAAAGATGTTCAAGATCTATTTTTAGGCACAGGCCTTGGTCCTAATAGCTATGCAATTATTGAACAAGGAATGGTTTCTAATTTGGTTAGCGCAAAGCCGGAAGAATTAAGGGTCCATATTGAAGAGGCAGCAGGAGTATCTAAATATAGAGAAAGACGAAAAGAAACTGAGCAAAGAATTAAGAAAACAAAAGAAAATTTATCAAGAGTTAAGGATATTAAAGATGAAATCTCAAGATTAATTAGACGCCTTGAGGGTCAGGCTAATGCCGCAGATAAATACAATCAACTTAAAGCTGAAGAAAAAGAAAATGAATTAAAGGTAGCTATATTATTTTCTCTCGAAGCTAAAAATAATAGAGATGCGTTGCAAAAAAAATTAGATGTAACCCTAAGAGATCAAACTATTAAGGATGCAGAAGCCAAGACCAAGCAATCACAAATAGATAAATATAGAACTGAGCATGAGTCTGTAAGAGCATCCTATGACGAAGCTCAAAAGAACTTTTATGCAGTAGGTGCTGATATAGCGAGGCAAGAAGCCGATCTTCAAAATGAAACTAAAACACTTATACAGAGCAAATCAGATATAGAAAGAGCTAAAGAGAGTTATGCAAAAGCTATAGAAAAAGAGTCAACTTTTGAAAATTTAACGCCTAAAGAGAAGGAATTAAAGTTAAATATCTCTATCTTAAAAGCACTAGAAGCTTTAGATAAAAAAGCAGAACTTAATCTAAAAATATCACCACTAGAGCTAAGTATTGCAGAAAAAACTACTGAGCTAGATTTACAGCAATCAAGATTAACAGAAGTAAAAGAAAGCCATGCTTCCGTTGCATCTGGATTTGAGGCAGCCAGATCTTCTGCATCTTCAATTAGTTCTAATATAGCTATGCATGAAGCTGATCTTAGAAATCTTAATAAGATTGAAGTTCAAAGCAAAATAGACTTGGAAAAAGCTAAAGAGAGTTATGCAAAGGCGCTAGAAGAAGAGGCTGATATTGATAACTTAAGTCCCAAAGAGAAAGCTATCAATTTACTGGATATGATTATTGATACCCTTAAAACAATGGGTTCTGGAAGTGATGGAATTTATCAAAAAGCTATTGAGTTAAAGGACCAATTAATTCAAATATTAAATATTGCTTCAGCTCAATCTAAATCTCTTACGGATGAGTACCTTAATAGACAAAATAGTTTATCCACGCTACTCAAGGAAAATGCTGAGAAAAAGTCTATAACTGAAAGAGAGTTAGGCGAATTAGTCCAAAGTAAATCTAGTATCGAGATTGAGTTAGAGGAATTTAGAGGCAAGCGAACACAAGCAGATGAGCTTATAAGAGAAATGGAAAATAAGCGTTCTGTTGCAGCAGCTGATTTAAGAACTCTTGAATCACAAATAAATTCATTAAAGCTTGAATTAAGAACTTTTGAAGTAAATCTAGAGAATGCTTCTCACGCCTTAACCAAAGAGGGCATTAATCCAGCTGAGCTTAATTCCTCTGAATTTAAAGATATGAATTTATTAGAGCTAGAAGGTTCATTAGAGAAAATTCAAGAAAGTATTTCAGCTCTAGGCTCTGTCAATCTTGCTTCTCCTGACGAGTATTTAACAAGACAAAATGATTTATCTAAAATAATTACTGAAACGGAAAGTAAAAAACAAACATTAGAGCAAAGTATTGCTGAGCTTGTTCAAAAAAGCTCTTCTGCCGAAGGAGTACTTGTAAATATAAGACAGGAACAATCAAAAGTTGATCAAGAGCTTCGAGATCTTGAAAATAAAAGATCAGTTGCCGAATTAGACCTCAGAGCTATTTCTGAAAAAGTTACCAATATAAAACTAGAACTTAAGACCTATGAGATTAATTTAGAAAATGCTAATGCAAGAATAAAGAAATCTGGAATTAACATAGAAGATATAAATTATGAAGATTATGAAGATTTAGTTATTAAAGATATCGAAGATCAGCTTACAGATATTCAGGCTAAAATTATTAGACTTGGTGCAATTAACCTAGCAGCTCCTGATGAGATTGCTGAAGAATCAAAAAGAGGCGAGAAATTAGAAGAGCAATACAATGAACTTACCGAAGCATTAGATAAGCTAACTGGAGCTATTAAAAAAATTGATGTTGAAACAAAATCAAGATTTAAAGATAGCTTTGATGCGGTTAACAGCAGATTAAAGGAAGTTTTTCCTATCCTCTTTGGAGGAGGATTTGCGGAGCTAACTTTGCAGGATGATGATGCTTTAAATGGAGGCGTGGTATTAATGGCAAGACCTCCAGGTAAAAAGAATGCATCTATATCTCAACTATCTGGGGGTGAGAAAGCGCTTACAGCATTATCTTTAGTATTTTCTATATTTGAACTAAACCCAGCACCATTTTGTATGCTTGATGAGGTTGATGCCCCACTAGATGATTTAAATACTCAAAGATTAATAAATATGGTCGAAGAGATGTCTAAAACCATCCAATTTATTTTTATTACCCATAATAAAGTTTCCATGGAGAGAAGTGATCACCTGATGGGTATTACTATGCAAGAGGCCGGGGTATCTAGATTAGTATCAGTAGATGTTAATGAAGCATTAGAGCTGGCTAATACAGATTAAATGCAGGCTAATTCAGATATATATTTAATTGGTCTTTCGATCATACTATTTTTAGTAATCACCTTCTTTTTTCTAAAAAAGATAGCCAGTTCCAATGATTTAAAAGTTCAAATTGAAGAAATCCCTGATATTTATGAGGATGTTGAAGATGATATTGATCGTGTTGCTCAGTCATCTTTTAATTTCTCAGAACAATCTAAAGATTCTAAAGAATATGAGCAAGAGCTCGTCATATTCAATCTAATCTCAATGGATACTTCTCTTTATGATATGGATCAATTATTTGGCTTTCTTTCAAATTACAATGCAAAACTTCGTAATGGGTATTTTTCCTATACAAATAATAATAAGGAAATATTTAGAGTTGCTAATGCTCTTAAACCAGGAACCTTTGATACGGAAACTAAATCTCATGCGATTCTACTTGCTGCAGACCTCAATGATGTCAATGATGCCATTCTTACAGTTAATTTAATGTTGGATTTCGCAACGCAGTTTAGTGAAAACTTTCATGCAAGTATTTGTGACGGAAATAGACTCCCTTTAACAAAACAAATGATCTCTCATATTAAATCAACTGCTCAAGAGGCTTCTAGATTAAAGCAAGTGAGTGACTTCGCCTAAGCTTATGCAAGATAAGAAATCAAAGTATGAAGCTTTAAAAGATTCAATTAGAAAGCATGATTATAATTATTATGTTTTAGATGATCCTGAGATAAGTGACAGTGAGTATGATCTTCTTTTTAGCGAGCTCATTGATCTAGAATCTCTCAATCCAGACTTTATCACCCCTGAATCTCCAAGCCAAAGAGTTGGATCAACTCCCCTAGATAGTTTTGAAAGCTATAACCATAAAAAACAAATGCTTTCCCTTGCTAATGTCTTTAATAAAGAGGAGTTGATTGATTTCTTTACTAGAGTAAATAAGCGTCTTATTGATATTGAAAACTACAAAGTCTTTTGTGAGCCTAAAATGGATGGTGCAGCAATTTCATTAATATATATCAATGGAATTTTAACTACCGGTGCTACAAGAGGAGATGGAATTAAGGGTGAGGATGTAACATCTAATATTAAAACGATCAAATCCATCCCTCAAAAACTGCTAATAAGTAATAAGTATGAAATACCTAGCTATCTTGAGGTTAGGGGTGAAGTTTATATATCCAAAGAAGATTTTATTAAGCTTAACAAGAATGCATTAATGAACGATCAAAAAATATTTGCTAATCCAAGAAATGCGGCTGCTGGAAGTCTTAGGCAACTTGATTCAAAGATTACCAGCCAAAGACCCATATCTTTTATTGCACATGGCATTGGAGAGATTCAAGATATTAATATTAGTAGCTTAGATGAATTTTTTTCAATGCTAAAAGAGTTTGGGTTGCCTATTAATCCTCTAAATAAAAAAGTTACAGATATTGATGGGTGTCTTAAATATTATGAGGAGATACTCGAAAATAGAGAAAGGATACCTTTCGATATTGATGGCGTTGTTTATAAAGTTAATAACCTTAGTTATCAGTCTAAGCTGGGGGAAGTATCAAGATCGCCTAGATGGGCTATAGCTCACAAATTTCCTGCCGAGGAAGCAACCACTTCAATTGAGTCAATTGATTTTCAAGTTGGGAGAACTGGAATCCTAACTCCAGTTGCTCGATTAAAACCAGTTAAAGTTGGAGGTGTTATTGTAAGTAATTGCACTTTACATAATATAGATGAGGTAAAGAGGTTGGATCCAAGAGTTGGGGATACAGTTATTATAAGAAGAGCTGGAGACGTCATACCGCAAATTATTAAAGTAGTTCTATCTAAAAGGCTATCTAACTCGTCTAAAGTAGATATTCCAGCTGTATGTCCAGCATGCGGTTCGAGCACTTTAAATGAAAATGCTTCGGATTGGGTAGTGGTTAAAGGCAAAAATGATCAGCAGATTAAAAAGTTTGGCTCTGAGATTGAAGCTAATTACTTTATTTCCAAAGAAGTTAATGATTACTCAGTCAAAGAGATAAAAAATAAGGCAGCATTTGTTAAGTGCTCAGCAGAGTTTACTTGCCCTGAAATTGTTAAGGGAAATATTGTGCACTTTGTTTCTAGAAAAGCTTTTGATATAGAGGGCTTAGGCCAAGAAATTATTAATACTTTTAATAAAAAAGGTTTTTTAAAAGATGTTGCAGATATATACAATCTTAAAGCTTTTAAAAATGAACTGATGGAAATGGATGGCTTTGGTCAAAAATCCATTACAAAACTTTTAAGCTCTATTGAGAGCTCAAGAAGAGTTGATCTGCACAAACTCATATATTCTTTAGGTATTTCAGAGGTCGGCGAAGCAACTTCCAGAAACTTAGCTCAGGAATATACAAACATCGATTTGTTTCTTGATGCGGATTTTGACCATCTATTGGGTATTGATGATATAGGTCCCAAAGTCGCTAGTAATATTATCAATTATATTAAAACTGACTTTGCTCAATCATTATTACCAAGACTAATCCAAGAGCTAGATATAATAAAAATAGCCGAAGTTGATTTGGCAAATATGCCTTTAAATGGAGTTCAAGTTGTACTGACAGGCAAGCTTAATAATTATTCAAGAGATGAAATTAAAGAAAACCTTATATTAAAAGGAGCTAAAGTTTCCTCTAGCGTCTCATCTAAAACTAATTTTGTTATAGCAGGAGAGAATGCTGGATCAAAATTAAAAAAAGCAATTGAACTTAATGTTAGAATCTATGATGAAAATGAGTATGAATCAATTCTTAAAAACCCATCGAAATATATTTAGCATAATAATCTGTTTTTGCTTTATTCAGGCATGCACAACTGCGCCTCCTGAAAGCCCAGATAATATTTGTAAAATTTTTAAAGAAAAGTCGAGCTGGTATAAGGCAGCTATTCAGGCTGAAAAGAGATGGAAGATTCCACCATATGTTCTTATGTCATTTGTGTTTCAAGAATCAAGCTACAAAGCTAATGCAAAACCTGAAAGAGATAAATTACTTGGCTTCATACCCTGGTTTAGACCCTCGTCAGCCCAAGGTTACTCTCAGGCTCTTACCAACACCTGGGACGACTATATGGATGAAACAGGGAACTCTAGGGCTAAAAGAAATAACTTTAAGGACTCAACTGATTTTATAGGCTGGTATGCCAGTAAAGGTTATTATCAGGGCTTTAAGAAAGCTGATGCTAGATCTTTATATCTTGCCTATCACGATGGTTATGGGGGTTTTAAAAAGAAAACCTATAGAAAAAAACAATGGCTTATAGCGGTATCCGATAGAGTTCAAGCAAGATCATCCATGTATCAACAACAATATTGGGGTTGTGCTGAGGAGCTTAAGAAGAAACGTTTTTGGATATTTTAATTAAATTACTTTAATTTCAAAACCTTGGTCTTCAAGAGCCTCTTGAAAACTCTCACCTGCTAATACAGCCTTTTTAGACTCAGAATTAAAATATTTAGCTGCCATTTCGTTTAAATCACTAAGTTTGCAATCTTTAACTCTTGCTCTAAATTTTAGACGGTCATCTTGAGATTTACCTTGAATTAAATTCATAAAATCATTTCCTGCTTCTCCTGCAGGTGACATTGGTTTATCTATACTAGAGATAACTCCTAAAATACCTTCCTCAAGCTGTGCAGCTGAAATATTATCTAAAGCCCATTGTCTTGAATTAGAGAACTCAGCAAAAGTTTCTTTACATTTTGGATCTCTATAGGAGTAAAAAAGAAAAACCTGAGCCTTACTATCATGAGAGGCTCCAGCTCCATAAGCACCGCCTTTTTCACGAATTGCAGAATGCAAGTATCCATTCCTTAAAACTGTAGCTAATACACTCAATATTGGAGCATCTGGATGAGATCCATTTACAGTTGGAAATGCTTCTGCGCAAAAGCATACCTGCGATCCAGTTATCCACCCAAGTTCTTTTTGTTGAGTGGGAGCTAATACTTGATTATTAAACTGCATCTCTGACATAAAACTTGGTATGCCTAAATTTAGCTCTTTTTGCTCTAAGGAGGAGGCTGTAAATGAATACATAGGAGTGCTTGAAATTTTATTTTGTATATTAATTAGGGAATCAATATATCTATTAAGATTAGCATCATCACTAACAGAATCCTTGAGTGATTTAAGGCTATTTACATAGGTAAGGCCTGATGTAAGTTCATTAGTAGCAGCTCTTTTGCTTATTTGAGCAGCAGCACTGCTCATTGCTAAGCTATGACCACCTTGCGTTAGAGATTTTTCAGCATCTGCGGAGCTAAATTCAATAATTTCTTTTACTCTTTTTGGATTAGCAAAATTAGCATTACTTACAGTTTCCATCATAAGTTCCTGCATAGCTTCTGCATTTTTTTCTAGACTACTGCTTGTTATCTTTAGACCCATTTTTTTTGTTTCAGCTTCGTTACCTGGAAGTAAAATAAATGATGCACCAATGCCACCAGTTATAGATGCCTGACGTTTTTGAATTTCTTCAAATGACTTATTGCCTAATCCAAGATCTGTTAACAGATCAGAATAAGTATGAGTGGCAGATAATTGATCCAAATTTAGATCTTCACATGGATATATTAGTGAATGATAAACAATTCCATTTGTCCCAGTTTTGTAATAAAAGTCTTTATTCTTTTCAGTTGCATCATTCTGGATAGCTGTTGGAAATTTTCTAGTTAAAGGTATATCTGCAACAGTGACTTGAGGAAGAACTCCAGGATCATCTTTTGCATCCTGTCTATTTTTGAGATCTTTTGCGAGTGTATTAATCTCATCTTTCTCAATAGTACTCAAATTTTTTGTCTTTTCAGCAAGAAAATCTTTAATTGCTTCTTCCTTCTTTTCATTTAAACCAATTTCTGGCTTTAATTCATAATTTACTCTATGAGGATTATTAATGAGATGTTTTTCAATTAAAGACTCAAGATATTTATCTGTTTTTAAGTTTTCTTTTAATTGAGTAAAGCTTTTATCTAGGTCTAATATTTCAAGAGGATTATCTCTATGAATGCATGCAGGAAGGCAGCCAAGCATAAGCTCAAGCCCATAGGGCATCCCACTGCCAGAGACTTCTCTTTGTTTAATCTCTAATTGATGAACTGAAGAATCAATGACATCTTTTGAAACTCCATTTTTCATGAGATCATTTAAAGTGTTGAGAATTAAATTCTCAACCTGAGTTTGATTACCAGCAGATACTCCTTCAAGACCAGCAGCAAATACAATTTCTTTATGACTTGTCTCTAATCCGGTTAAAGGAGAGGGCGCTATGCCTAATTCAGAACTTTCTAGAGCTTTTCTTAATGGTGATGCTGAATTGTCTAAGAGGATATTTGAAAGTAAGTAAGTTTCCAATAGCTCAACAGGGTCATGACTTTCATTCAAAAGCCAGCTCAGAACTACATGGTGATTTTCATCATCTCCTGGAAGTGGATTATATGTTTCAGATCTTTGAATTGGGCTTTGTATCCTTGTTTCATTTTTAACTTCAATTTTTTCTAATGAAGGCTCAAAATTCTTTAAAACATTTTCAGCAACGACTTTTTGTATTTCAGATGGGTCCATATCACCAAAGGTAAAAAAAGTAGCATTGGACGGGTGGTAATGTTTTTTGTGAAAATTAACTAATTCCTCATGACTGAGTTCAAGAATATTTTCTGGGTTACCTCCGCTATTATATTGATAGGTTGAATCAGGATAGAGATATTTTGAAAGACCATGCCATAACTGACTTGGTATAGAGCTCATAGCTCCTTTCATTTCGTTATATACAACACCTTTAATTTCTAGATTATCTTCATCATTAATTTCTAAGCGATGACCCTCCTGAGCAAAATCTAGACTATCAAGGTTGGGAAAGAAAGCTGAATCAAGATAAACATCAAGCAGATTATCAAAATCTTTTTTATTCATTGTTGCAAAAGGATATGCTGTCCAATCACTTGAGGTAAAGGCATTCATAAATGTATTTAAAGACCTTCTTATCATCATAAAAAAAGGATCTCTTACAGGAAACTTTTTTGAACCGCACAAAGCAGTATGTTCTAGAATATGAGCTATACCTTTAGAGTCTTGTGGAACAGTTCTAAATGCAACCATAAAAACATTTTCAGTAGACTCAGAAGCTAGATGAATATGTTGGCAATTGAACTCATTTTCGTTGAAAACTTGAGCTTCAAGATTTAATAAAGGTATAAATTTCTTTTCTTTTAATATGAACATTGGCTAATTATATTTTTTTCTTTAAAATAAAGAAATGATTAATAAAAAATTAAAACAACTCTCCCTAATTATAAGCTTAGTTTTTATTCAAAGCTGTTCTTTGAATTTGAATCTAAATAATTATAATTTTGAAACTGATTCTCTTGGTAGTTTTAACCTTGCAGATTATAACGAATTCTCATTAAATATGAACCAATCTGATTTAAGTGCAGAAGTTAATCCTATTAAGTTTGAGAAATTAAAAAATTCTTTGACTGAAGCTCTTGAAGATAGAGGTCTTACTCTAAATCCAGATGCAAATATAAATATTGAATTAATACTTGAACCTAAAGAAAAGCTTAAATTATCAAAATATCCTAGAAGATCTCCTTACTACTATGGTTACGAATGGAATATGGATCAGCTTGAAACAACTCAGCAATTTATTTTAAGAGTAAATATAAAAGATATCAGCGCTGATAAAGTTGTATGGACTGGCTTAACGAAATGGAGAAAGAGTTCTTCTAAAGATCCTTTAACTGAAGAGTATCTTCAGTTTATTGTAGATAGTATTTTACAATCCAATTAATCATTAAATCTTAAGGGGCTTATAGCCTCTTTAACTTCTTGGCTTATAGGGCTTGGTGTATTGCAAATCTCATTCATGATTGTTTCAGCTAATAGCGGCGCTAAGCTTAAACCTCTTGAACCTAGCCCACCCAAAGCGTAAACTTTTTCTTTTTCAATAGCGCCTGTTACAGGCAGATAATCTGGAAGGGAAGCTCTTGTTCCTATCCAGGTAGATTTAATATGAGAGATATCTTCATCAACCAAAAGATGATTATTTTTATCAATTATATTTTGATAATTAATTGAATCCTCAGCGCTTATCTCATCTTTGCTATATATCGAACCGGCCCAATTAACACCATGGTGTTCAGGAAGAACATAGCCATTATTGTTTATAGGATATTTAATATTCTTAAGAAGTTTATTTTTAAAACTAGCTATCGCACCATGCTTAATGCCAATCTTTGGAATTAATGATTGCAGTGAACCACCAGAACATATAACTAAATGCGTATAACCAGTATAAGTTTTACCATTATTAAACTTTAATTTAATTTTATCTTGTATCTTATAGCTCAAAAAATTCTGTTCAGATATAAAGTTTATATTTTCATGTTCCATAAGAACTTTATTTAATTCTTCTATTGAAATACAGCCACCTATATTTATCTTGAGCCCATCGAATTCTTGACTAACTTTATTTTGAGTATTTATTTCGTCTGCAGTTAATTTTACGAAAAGATCATTTCTATCAAGCTTTAAAATTCTTTTAATCCAAGAATCTCTATCCTCACCATTATTTAAAAATAAAATACCTGTATTTTTGTATCCACTTAGTACTTTTGTGTAAAATTTATGTGCATAAAGGTAACCTTGAACTAATAAATCGCTTCTAGGGTCTAGTCCTAGTGAAAACTTAGGATACATAGCAGCCCATGGATTTAAATTTAAATCCTTTTTTTTATCAAAAATATCAACACTAATATTTTGGTTTGCTAGCTTGTAAGCTAGACAGGTTCCAGCTATACCCGAGCCTATAATAGCTACTTTTTTAGGAGTGAGTCCTAATTGTTTTGGCTTGTCTTTTTTAGAATAAACTCCTTGCAATCTATGCCTCTTATTACCAAAACCTTTAACTTTACTTACATCAAAGTTATTTTCTTTTAGACCTCTTCTTACAAAACCAGCAGCAGTATATGTTCCAAAAGTTGTATTTTCTTTACTAAGTAAATTAATGTTACTAAATACATTTGGTGACCACATGGATATATTTTTACTAGGATCAAAACCATCGAGATACCAGGCATCAAATTTATTATTATCATTTCCGACTAATGAGACCAAGGCATCATCAACATTATTTATTATAAGAGTTAACCTAGTTTTAAATTTAGGAAAATCTATTCTAGTAAAGCCATTGCATTCAATAGGAAAATTTAGGACCAACTCATCACTATATTCTTTAAGCAGTGGATAGTTTTTAACAATTTTTTTAAAGTCTTCAATATTTAATGAAAAGCAATCAATGGAAACATAATCCAACCATTTTTCATTATTAAATTTCTGCTCATGCCAAAATTTTGCTGTAATTAGAAAATTCAAGCCAAAGCCAAAGCCAAGTTCGGCTATCTTAAAATTATTTTTTTCTAAGTTATCCCATCTATCTTTAAGATTATTTGCTGTGATAAAAACTTCTTGAGTTTCATCTATAACATTTGCTTGAAAAAACCTGTCATCGTAATCAAGACTATGCGGTTGATTATCTTCCCAGCTCAACTTTCTAGAGTTTATTTTAAGAGGATGTAATTTATTCATTATTTATCTTCAGCATTTTATTATTAATTATT
>CESU01012601.1_pt1 | contig 19244 bp, 19 predicted proteins | sample 531141 | NCBI WGS metagenome assembly CESU01 (sample SAMEA2621401, study PRJEB7988) | marine metagenome | isolation source: saline water (ENVO:00002010), including
CTTGAAATAAACTGAACACTACAAAATTCAAGGACACTCCTGGCCTGCGAGGCTATAAATTTGTGAAAACTACTGCTTAGGGCTTTTCGTTTGCCATACCCCGCCTAATTGTAAATTAAGGGCAAATAAAGGGCCTTGAGAATGAATTCTTTGATCACTGACTTGCAGCAAGAAGGGTTAACCGGCATCATTGGAACGGTGACGTTGGATTATGCCTTGGTTGATAATACTGAGCAGCTTTATAAGTGCAGCAAACAACAGGTACAGTCATTGAAGGATGACACACGGACGATAGCCCGCTTCCAGGAATGGGCTGAGCGGGCGCATGGCTTTGGCCGTTGCTGGAAGTTTCACAAATGAAAATGGTTAAGAAATCAAATCTCCCAACGAAGGTTTGTGTTACCTGTTCACGGCCATTTGCGTGGCGCAAAAAATGGGCCAAAGTATGGGATGAAGTGCTCTATTGTTCCCAAAAATGCCGCCGTACTGGTGCTGGGGAAAAATAGGCAGCCATTTTGCTCAACAGGATACAGCGCCTCAACGTTGGAATTCCGTTTCTTTCTATTGGTTTCGCAAAAGGTACTTTTATTCTGTTCAGGGTAGGCAGTGAGCTAGAACCCAAGGGGATCGGTGGAGTGATATATTTTAGGCGTATGGGCTGCAATTGATTTTATGAAAGTTGATATAAACCACAACAAAGTGTTATCGTATGCTACCTGTATGAGATGATAAAAATTTTGACACCATAATAGGTTTTGGAGATGTCATCCGTGTCACTAAAGGTGTGAAGCTCTGTGGTATGACAATTCAGATATTATCTCATTTGGAAGACGGCAGTAGCGGAGATAGAACTGCAACTGTGGAACAAACTACCTTAGAATTATTGGCTATATAAAATATTTTGATTACGTGCACTTAATCACTTATGGGTTTCCTATGACAGAAAAAATCGTGATCATCATCCCTGCACGCTATGCCTCGAGTCGATTTGAAGGCAAACCCCTGGCGCTTTTGACAGGAGCTACAGGAGCTAGAAAATCATTAATTCAACGCAGCTGGGAGACTGCTTGTGATGTTCCAGGTGTTGATAGCATTTTTGTTGCGACCGATGATGAGCGCATAGCGCAGGCTGTCCAAGAATTTGGCGGCAAAGTGATTATGACCTCCAACAACTGCCGAAATGGGACCGAGAGAGTTGCCGAGGCATTGCAAGGTTTGGTAACCCCGGCAGATATAATTATTAATTTTCAGGGTGACGCTCCCTTGACGCCGCCGTGGTTTATTACAGGTCTTATTGAAGAAATGAAGCGAGACCGCACTGTGCAGATGGCCACCCCGGTCCTGCAATGTAACGGTCACACTTTGAATATGTTTCTTGAGGATCGCAGCAATGGCCGGGTGGGGGGCACAACCGCGGTTTTTGATCAAAACTGGGACGCGCTTTATTTTTCTAAGGAAGTTTTACCCTTCATCGATAAGGCCTATGCTCCAGACGATATAACTCCGGCTTACCATCATGTGGGGGCATATGCCTACCGGCCGAGGACACTAGAGGAATATGTGGGCTGGTCTGAAGGCTTTTTGGAACAGCTGGAGGGACTGGAGCAATTGCGTTTTTTAGAGCAGGCTGTGAAAGTTCGTTGTGTGCTTGTTGAAGGCAAAGGCCGAGTATTTTGGGAGCTGAACAACCCTGTAGATGTGGTTCGTATTGAACGCGTTTTAAAACAAAATGGCTGGCCGTGAATTTACTTGCAAAGCTTTGAATTAAGCCACGCCATGTTGCAATAGCTGTATCACTGTAACTAGTCCAATTGGTGCACCCTCTTGCACCACAAAAGTAGCTGAGATTTTGTGCGTTTGCATGGTATGCAATGAGCGCGCACCTAGATTTTCTGGAGCCAGCGTGACTGGCGCAGGGCTCATGATGTCCTTTGCAAAGGCAGACCACATCACACCTTGCATCGTGCCGGTTGCATTTTTCTCCAGATAACGGCGAATATCGCCATCAGTGATCACGCCACAAAGTTTACCAGCTTCATTTAAGAGACCCACAATTCCAAAACCTTTGTTTGAAATCTCGGCAATAACTTCAAAGATGGGAGCTGATTGATCTAGCAATGGTAGATTTTCAAAGCAAACCATGAAGTCTGAAATAGGCTGCAATATGGCGCCTAGCTTGCCGCCTGGGTGGAAGTTGCGAAAGCTCTCTTCGGAAAAGCCTCGCATTTTAAGCAATGTAATGGCGAGAGCATCGCCCACCGCCATTTGCATCAAGGTAGAGGTGGTAGGAGCCAGATTATGTGGACACGCTTCCTTAGCATTAGGTAATACAATGGGATATTGTGACCGGCGAGCCAAGGTGCCGTTGGCTTTGCCAGTAATTGCTACCACTGGCACGTTGAACCGTGCCGCATAGGCGATTATATCCGCCAACTCACCCGTGTCTCCGGACCAAGACAACAGCATCACAACATCATCACTTCGGATCATACCAAGATCGCCGTGGCTGGCTTCGGCTGCATGGACAAAGTAAGCTGTGGTGCCGGTTGACGAAAACGTCGCCGCCAGTTTTCGTGCCACATGACCGCTTTTACCCACACCAGACAGAATGAGCCGGCCTTTCATGTTGTAGATGAGTTCTGCGGCATTATTGAGCACTGTGCGAGTTTCTGGTTCAGAGAGTTTGGTTTGCATCCGAGTGAAGCTGGACGAAAAGCATTCAACGGCATTTAAGACAGATGCTACGGGATCAACTGCACTTTTCATTTACCTCGGTCCTCAAAATTGGTTGAAGCTTGGGCTAAAACTATACTCATATTAAAAAATATCCAAGGTCAAAAGGTGTCGCCTTTGAAACTGAGAAATCTGTGCTATGAACTTAGTGAACACCTAAAGAAAGCACCTCCAATGACTGAAATCACTGTTGCGAATATTACCCTAGGCAATCAGCTCCCGATGAGCCTGATCGGTGGCATGAATGTTATTGAAAGTCGTGATCTGGCGATGCGTGTGGCTGAAGCCTTTGTCGTGGCCACGCAAGACTTGGGTGTGCCCTATATTTTTAAAGCCTCATTTGACAAGGCTAATCGCTCATCAATACGTTCATATAGAGGCCCAGGTATAGATGAAGGGTTGAAGGTGCTACAAGAGGTTAAAGATACTTTTGGTGTGCCCGTTTTGACTGATGTGCATGAAATTGCACAGGCTGCACCGGTAGCTGAAGTGTGTGATATTTTGCAAGTCCCTGCTTTCTTGGCCCGGCAAACTGATCTGATTGCTGCGGTTGCGGCGACCAATGCGACTATAAATGTGAAAAAGCCACAGTTCATGAGCCCACCACAAATCCAGAACTTGGTAGCTAAAATTCGGGAGTGTGGCAACGATCAGATAATGATCTGCGAGCGTGGAACTTGCTTTGGCTATGATAATCTAGTTGTCGATATGTTGGGATTGCGCACAATAAAAGATTGTAGCGATGATGCGCCCATAATTTTTGACGTGACCCATGCTCTACAAACCCGTGCGGCTGGTGCTGCGGTATCTGGTGGGCGTCGTGGCCAAATTGCTGAGCTTGGACGCGCTGGCTTAGCGGTGGGCATTGCGGGCTTGTTTCTGGAAGCCCATCTGGATCCAGATCAAGCGCTGTGCGATGGCCCTAGCGCCCTCCCTTTGCATTTGATTAAGCCGTTTCTGGCTCAGATGAAGGCTGTGGATGATTTGGTTAAATCCCTACCTGAGCTAGAAATTGGCTAACTAAAGGCTTTGGAACCTACTTGCTACTAAAAAATATCTGAATGACTGGTGACAAACCTAGCGCGCTAAGGTTAGACATAGTTTATGAAACAAATCCCAAAAAAAACTACCGATGATGCGCTTGTTCAGGAATTTTTAAAAAAGGGCGGCAAAATCAGTGTGGGCAAGACCAAACCGTTGCCCAGTGAACTTGGCTTGAGCAACAACGCTTGGAACAATAAGTTGACTCGCGAAGAAAAATCTGCCCGCGACGGCAAGTGATCTCGTTAGAACTAGAGCCAACGATTGCATAATTTGAGCTGCCGCATTTACTCATCACACTCCTACCCGTTGGTTTTAAAAATATACATGTCACTCTGATTTTTCTACTCCTAAAGGCATAGGTGATATTGAGTAACTAAATTTTCGCTTCTTGATTAACAGATCCTACTTGGGCGCCATAAAACTGTGTTCCGCAGCTTGTCTAAATTATACTCTAACAGCGCTAGTAATAATTGTGAAACAAATGCGGAGCTAGTATAGGGTTGAAAAACCTTCCAGGGATTAGATCTTATGACTAATAATGACTACGAACAGAGACATCTTGAAACGCTTGATCGAGATCTAGGGCGGTTTTCTGCATTAGAGCGTGCGACGTCCTATGCGAATCGGCCCTTAATGGGCCTTGGCGTGTCTCTGGTATTCATTGTCCTTGCTGGGCTAATTGCCTTTTATTTGTTTGGTAATACCGGAAATACGGTCGTGGTAGTGATTGCCGCTGGCTTGGGTGCCTATATGGCTCTGAACATCGGCGCAAACGATGTGGCTAATAATATGGGGCCAGCGGTTGGGGCCAATGCCCTAACAATGGGCGGGGCTATTGCAATTGCAGCCATTTTTGAAAGTGCTGGGGCCTTACTTGCGGGTGGTGATGTAGTATCAACAATCGCTAAGGGCATTATTGCTCCGGAGAGTATGCAAACTGCTGCGATATTCATTTGGGCTATGCTGGCAGCTCTTTTTTCGGCTGCTTTGTGGGTTAACTTAGCAACTTGGATAGGCGCGCCTGTGTCGACCACACATTCTGTTGTGGGTGGCGTTATGGGGGCTGGTATTGCGGCGGCTGGGTTTGCGGCGGTTAATTGGCCCACCATGTATAAGATAGCCGCCAGCTGGGTGATTTCCCCAATCTTAGGGGGGGTAGTTGCGGCTCTGTTCCTATGGTTCATAAAATCGTGCATTGTTTACCAAGATGACAAAATTGCAGCAGCTCGGAGATGGGTTCCTTTCCTCGTGGGCATAATGGGTGGGGCGTTTGCTATTTATCTATCCCTTAAAGGGCTTAAGAAAATCATGAAAATTGATTTTTCATCCGCGCTGATGATCGGTTTAGGTGTGGGGCTTTTAATTTGGTTGGTGATGGTGCCGGTTATTCGCAAACAATCTCAAGGGTTGGAAAACCGTAATAAATCTTTAAAAAAACTATTTGGTATTCCATTGGTCGTCTCTGCAGCCTTGTTAAGTTTTGCCCATGGCGCCAACGATGTGGCAAACGCTGTAGGACCCCTCGCTGCCATTGTGCAAGCCTCCGCCTCTGGAGTCTTCACTGATGCTGTCTCAATCCCGCTATGGGTTATGGCTATTGGTGCGTTAGGAATCACATTTGGCTTATTTCTTTTTGGTCCAAAATTGATCCGTATGGTGGGGGGGCAGATTACTAAGCTGAACCCAATGAGAGCCTATTGTGTAGCCCTGTCTGCCGCAATCACTGTGATTGTGGCGAGTTGGTTGGGCTTGCCAGTGAGCTCTACCCATATAGCAGTAGGCGGTGTCTTTGGCGTTGGGTTCTTCCGGGAGTGGGATGCGCAGCGTCGCATGAAATCTGCCCTTATTTCCATCCCTGAAGCATCTAAGCAGCCAAAAGAAGAGCGGCGGAGGCGAAAGCTTGTCCGGCGCAGCCACTTCTTAACCATCATTGCAGCGTGGATCATAACTGTCCCTGCATCTGCAATTTTGTCAGCTGGAATTTTCCTTGGTATCAACGCCTATATGGGCGGAGCTGGCTAATATAAATACAGGGTCATTTCTAGTTCCAACCTAGGCCCAACCGCGTTATGCCTTACTGAAAATGTAGCTTTATGTTTTTTTATATTAGGGCTTTAACTGGCTTGGTTGATAGATCCACTCTGAATGCTAATTGAAATCACAATTTGATCACTATGCAAGCTTGTGTTGTGGCACCAGACCATTAAGAGTTTCCGTGAAGATACCAGTATTGGAAAGGACTTCGGATGAGTTGCCTCTTTGTTCAAATCCGGTGCCGTCCGGGCACAGCATATAATGTCGCCGCGCAGATTGCGTTGCGCGAAATTCATTCTGAACTCTATTCGACCAGCGGTGATTATGACCTACTGATGAAGCTTTATACGCCAGATGGTCAAGATATTGGGTTGTTTATTAATGATAACCTGCTCGGAATAGATGGAATTGAACGCACCTTCACGACCCAAACGTTCAAGGCATTTTAACTTAGCATAGCTAGATCTGCGCTATTGGCCTTAGACTCAACTTTAGGCTGGCACATTAGACTTTACCGATCAGTGCACCGCCCTCAATGCCTCTTCCGATTAGCTTGCCGACAGAGGCCTATATTTCTAGGCTTCGTCGTCGAGTGGTAAGCGTCGTCAAGTTTGGCTGGGAATGTGCTACTTAGTTGCATAAAATTTTTAGCAGTTGGATGGTTGGTGCCTCTTGCGTAGATTGTTTTTCGGACTTTTACCCATTTGTAATTGATCTGCAGTCTGGTGAACCAGAGCCTGCAAACGGGGTTAATTCAAATCTACCAACTTGCCGGGGTTCATAAGGTTTTGTGGATCTATGGAACGTTTGAGTAACCCCATTAATTGGTAAGCCTCGCCATGTTCTATCTGCATGTATTTTTTTTTGCCTAACCCAACGCCATGCTCTCCCGTCACAGTTCCACCCAACTCTAGCGCTAATAGGTTTATTGTTTCTGAAAGCTGGTTAGCTGCCCGTAATTCAGCCTCGTTCCCTGGTTCAATTAAGATTATAAGATGAAAATTACCATCGCCAACGTGACCTAATAGTGGGGCCATAAGCCCAGATTTTGCAATCTCAATTTTGGTGCGTGCGATACATTTGGCTAGTTTCGAGATAGGCACACAGCAGTCTGTGATAAAGCCTTCCGCGCCGGGCCTTAGAGCTTTTGCGGCGTAATACGCTTCATGTCGGGCTTGCCATAGTGTATTGCGGTCTTCGACTTTATCGGCCCACTGAAAAGCTGTAGCGCTGAAATCGTCACTAATTTCTTTGAACATGTTAACTTGTTCTGCGGTGCTTGCCTCGGTGCCTTGAAACTCTAAAAACAGATGTGGTTTTTCGGTGAAATTCATACTTTTGTTGTAAAGGTTCATTCCTCTCATTTGCATTTCATCTAACAATTCGACGCGTGCTAGGGGTATGCCAGATTGGATCGCTAGGATGACCGCTGCAACTGCGTCATCGACTGTGTCAAAAGCGCAAGTGGCAGCACGGATGGACGCGGGTTGGCCGAACAAGCGTACAGTCAGTTGGGTGATAATTCCGAGGGTGCCCTCCGAGCCCACGAACAGATGGGTGAGGTCGTACCCTGCGGAGGATTTCCGGGCCTGGCTCCCGGTGTGGATAATTTGGCCGTTAGGCAATACAACTTCTAATGCTAAGATATTCTCACGCATCGTGCCATACCGCACCGCGTTAGTACCAGATGCCCGTGTCGCTGCCATGCCACCCATGGTTGCATTTGCGCCTGGGTCGACTGTGAACGTCAAGCCAGATGCACGCAGCTCGGTGTTTAATTGCACCCGGGTCACTCCGGGCTGCACAACGGCATTAAGATCATGATCGTGGATTCGAAGTATTTTGTTCATCCCGCTGGTATTGATACTAACCCCTCCATTAATAGGTACGACATGCCCCTCTAATGAAGTACCTACGCCGAAGGGTACCATTGGACACGCGTGCTCCGCGCAAATCTTTACAATGTCTGCTACCTCTGCGGTGGAACTCGGAAATGCTACTGCATCTGGCAGGGATGGAGCGGTATAAGCTTCATCGCGCCCGTGGGTCTCGCGGATTGAAGTGCCAGTAGATAGACGGTCCCCCAAAAGGTTACGTAATTCGTTAATGGCATTTTTGTGTTTTAGGTTCGGCATTCTCTATCCAAGTGTCGATTTAGGTACGTAACTTAATACTAACTATAGCGGCGTGTAACACGAATTAAAATGCTCGGAGAAATTGCGTGCTAGAGTTGGTTTTGAGGAGATGTCTAGCGCTGTTTGGATAATTCATTCCATCAAACCCGTTATTTTTTACATAATTTCGAGTAAAATTAACTAATTTTACTGATTGTATGATGTTTGATTAAGTGTGTTTTTAAATTTTTTTTCTAAAATATAAGTTTGTTGTGACTTTTTTTAAATTTTTTTGCCCTAGATGAATAACAATTTTATCCAAAATAGTCATCTGAGTACAGAGATATACATCAATTTGATAAGTGGACTGCATGTTGTGGTTTTAGAGATAATACAACTAAGTACTTGACGTGGGGCCTATTTAGTACGCAAGTTTCCATTACTGTAGTCACAAAATGAACTGCAGCAGTAACAGAGGAAAGAAATTATGTTAGCAAATGCAAAAAAAATGGTCGGTAGCCTGACCGAGGTCGCGATAGCACTTTTGGCTCTTGCGGTTGTTGCATCACTCTTAGTTGGTCCAGAGAATATGGCTTTCTTAGGTGATGTAGTTGGCAACATCACAGCACTGGTTCAGCAACTTGGTAGTGCAGGTCTTGCAGGCTTGATCGCCTTAGGTGTAGTTTTGGCATTGTTCCAAAAATAACACTTTATAATTAATATTTCCTCCAACAACCTAGGTGGTAAACAATGAACAAGATGGATAAGTTTCTAACCCAATTGCGATCAGTACTATTAAGAGGTGCTGAGAGCATGGGACTGGTGCTTGTCGTACTTATCTTGGTTTACTTGTTGTTGGGGGAGGAGTCTGGTGAGTATGTAATTAGCGTTATAACAAATATATCCCTATTTGTGTCTGCAGTTACGCCACAAGCTATTGTTGGAGCAGCCATAGTTTTAGGTTTAGTAAGCTATTTGCGTAGCAAATGACCTTGGTGTTATTAATATACCCGTGATTTCCAAACTTACATTATAATTGTAAATAAAGCCCCCCCGAGGTTTTTACTTTCTCCGATAGTAAGTTTGCCGCCATGGGCTTCAATTACTTGCTTGCAAATATAAAGGCCCAAACCAGAGCTATTCTCGCGCACAGAGCCTCCCTCCCTTGAACTGTAAAACCGGTCAAAAACTTTACTACGATCGGAGTCTAGTACCCCTGGGCCTGTATCTTCAACAGATATGATCAAAACCTTACGCCAGTTTTTTGAAAGCTTTACATGTACTTGTCCGGGTGAACCTGCAAAACTGACTGCGTTTTCAATTAGATTGATAATCACCCGAGCCACGCGATCAGGCAGACCAGTAACTGTGATATTTGCCTGAATTTCTGAAGTAAGCCTGACCCCGGTATTCTGAGTGGAGGTTTCAAAAAAATTGATAAGATCATGGATGGTTGCTGAAAGATCAAATCTTTCCCGCCGGGACGCTACCAATTCATGATCAACGATGGCAGCTTCTGAAATCTCAGAGATTAATTTGTTCATCCGAACTGCTTGTTTTTGAATTGCTACAAAAATATCTGCTTCTGGGCCCTGTGCGTGCGAAATCCCATTTTCTGTGTTTGCAATAATTGCTGCAATTGGATTTTTAAGCTCGTGAGAGACATCGGCGGCAAAACGTTCCTTATCAATAAACAGTGATATAATTTGTTGGTACAGACTGCTTAGGTTTCGGTAGAGCAACCCGACCTCATCTTTTCGGTTCTCAAAGCCCTTGATTTCAAAACCTTCTAATTGGTCTACTAACGTATCTGCATCTAATCTGTGATTTAGACGTTTGGAGAGTTGGCGGATGGGCATTGCGATCGAAACTGCCAGTAGGATGCCAAAAATAATAGTAATCAGTGATAGCCCCGCAAGCACCCCCAGACGAGATCTGTTTCTACCGAGATAGGCCTCACGCAAATGATAGCTGTCGGATATGTTCAAAATTGCTAGGGTGACGCCATCCACTTTGATAGGCACAAGGTAGCTCAACTCATACCTATCTGTGATTGGATTGAGCAGTTGAAACTGTCGTGTGAAGGTCGCTGTGCGTGGCACGTAGGGATCCGTCACGATCTTTAAATCAAAAAAGCTTTTGTAGAATATAAATAGTTTTTCGAATGGATCGAAATCGTGTGTTTTGTGAGTAAAGCCCTCCAAGGAATTGTTGGGTAAGACCTGTACTTGAATTGGAGCCATAACTCGAGAATTTTTGCCATCGAAATAACTGAAACTGTGTTGGTCGTCTGCCTGTGCTGTGAACTCTGTGATCACTAAACGATCTGTTCCTGCAAGCCGTTGATCACTCAACAAAGCTTCAATTGCTATTTTTTGTCTGAATTGGCTAAGATCTTGCCGGGCAAATATTGGCTCGATTAGTTTCACATAGAAGTTAGACCGCTCATATAGTTGATCTTTTTTGTGGCGTATCTCAACGATGGAGGCGTCTTCGGTCATGAAGATAAATGCCCAAAGGGCGATATTAAAAATCAAAAGCAAGCTTAGAATTTTAGAGAGAATACCGCGCAAAAACATCTTTAAACTTTCAAGCGATAGCCTAGGCCATGGACTGTTGAGATAATGTCACATTTGGCATCAATGGCTTTAAGTTTTTGGCGTATATTGCGTATATGGCTATCGATGGTGCGATCACTCACGTAAATCGCCTCGCGGTAGGCCGCATCCATAAGCTGATTGCGGTTTTTAACGGATCCTGGACGTTGGGCCAATGCTAATAGTAACAAGCATTCAGTTACAGTCAGGTCTACAGCAACATCTTTCCAGGTTACTAAATGCCGATCTTGATCAATGCTGAGACTGCCGGCGGTCACAAGATCCATTTTGGTGTATTGATCTGGCTCGCTGTGACGGCGTAAGACTGCTGCCACCCGAAATAGTAGCAAGTGCTTGCTAAAAGGTTTGGTGATGTAATCATCTGCGCCAAGGGTGAACCCGATGATCTGATCTTGCTCTTCAGCTTTGGAGGACAGGAAAACGATTGGTAGGTTTGGGCGATGCGACCTGACCGATTTTAGTAGAGAAAACCCATCTAGTTCTGGCATTTTAATATCAAATATAGCTAGATTAGCGCTATGATCCTTAAGGTGTGCCTGTGCAGATAAGCTCGATGAAAAAGATTTAACTACATACCCCTCATCATTGAGCATTTGCTCAAGTGGCGTCAAGATCTCGGCCTCATCATCTACTATTATGATCGTTGTCATATGCTGGTCTACCTAACTACTGTACCCAATAATTGGCACGGTTGGCTGTCTATTACAAAGCTTTAGACAGATCCTGCACGTAATCTGCACAAAGGATCATCAAATCTGCACCAGAACCACAAACCAACTCCATGCACCATAGTTAGGGTTTCTACATAGGCTAAAGTGGGGGCTGAGCCGAGGCTAGGTTGGATCTAAAAATCTCCCTTAACGGATCATACAATTTGGCTCCAATGTGATGTGACATATCTGCAAAGGATAAAGGCTGATGGAGTTTTTACAAGTTTTTACAGTTACAGAGATTTTAATTTTTTGCTCGGTCTTCTGTATTTATTTATTTAGGTAAGTTTCAGTTCACATGAGACTATGTCGTAGGGTTGATTAAACTCTATGGGCGAAAGGTCAAAATGTGTTGTTTAGGCGCCTGGTAGCCAGAGCTGTTTTGTTACCGAGAAGAGGCCGAGAAGGCAAAGGGTAGGCTAATATGACATTCCTGTAGCGTTGACCCCTAGCTTTCGAGTTAAAACTATCGGTTAGTTGAACTTTTCAGTCAAAGCCTTTTCTGGTAGGCCGTATGTTCTGTGAGATCGTACAGCGAACGGATAGATATGGGAATATTGGGGGCCCGATACTCCATTCCGTATCGCTGCGCAAAAGCGCTTGATGCGGCAAAAAGGCATGCCTAAGATGTAGGCTGGTGCTGCCAAACAAATGAGAACTCGCAATCAGATTGCTGGCATAACCTCAATCTATGTGCTAAAAGGAAAGTGCTCTATGAAACACTCAACCCGACACGAACAAGGTATGGCTTTGCGGCGCAAGGTGCTTGGGGCTGCCCATGTTGAGCGTGCAGAGGCTGCAAAAACGGAATTCGATGCCGCGTTTCAAGAGCTGATCACTGAAGCGGCTTGGGGGCATGTCTGGTCTCGTGACACCTGGGACCACAGGCAACGCTCTATTGTGACTTTAGCTTTGCTCTGCGCACAGGGGCATTGGGAAGAAGTTGCCATGCATATTCGCGCTACCGCGAACACTGGCGCCAGCCGTGAAGACATTCAAGAGCTTATTCTACATGTTGCGATCTATACAGGTGTGCCAACTGCCAACCATGCAATCAAGGTGGCTAAGCAAACCTTTGCGGATATGGACGATATACAGTGATACAAAACATACCCTTTCAACCTCAGGATATGAGCCTACATCCACAGGCCTTAACTCCTGATTATCGCAGCTCACGCTTGCGTTCGCCAAACCAAAAACTGTTGAGCCTGCCAGCTGGTCCGGGTGAACTGACAGGCCCAACCTTTGGGCATGGTCTAATTGGACCTAACGATAATGATCTGATCATCAATTATGCTGCCCCCGGGCAGGCCGCTATTGGTGAACAACTTATGGTGCATGGCTATCTGCTGGATGAAAATGCACGGCCGGTCTCCAACGCTCTGCTGGAGTTTTGGCAGGCGAACGCTGGGGGACGATATCGCCACCAAAAAGACAGTTATTTGGCACCGTTAGATCCAAATTTTGGTGGATGTGGGCGTACTATTACCGATAATGATGGCTATTATTCTTTACGTACTGTGCGGCCTGGACCATATCCTTGGCCGAATGGCGGTAATGATTGGCGACCTGCGCATATTCACTTTAGCTGCTTTGGCACAGGCTGGGCGCAGCGTTTGATTACGCAAATGTATTTCGAGGGCGACCCCCATATACCGCTCTGTCCGATTGTCCAGTCCACCGCAGGTCCAAAGGCTATCGAAGGTCTCACTGCGCGTTTGGATATGGCTAATACGGAGCCAATGAATTTCCGCGCCTTCCGCTTTGATGTTATCTTACGAGGCAAAGAGTCAACGTTGTTTGAAAACAAGTTGGAGGGTAATTGATGGCTCGATCTCAGAGTGCTTCACAAACTGCAGGTCCTTATGTGCATATTGGCTGCACACCCAATTTTGCGGGATTGGAGAACATGTATGGGGGTCATGAGTTGGGCGCTGAGATGTTTAGTTCTGATGCAGTCGGAACTTGGATGACAGTCACCGGTCAGATATTTGATGGTGATGGTATGCCGGTCACAGATGCTATGCTCGAGTTCTGGCAGACAGATGCAAGTGGGCGATATGCGCCGCATGGTGGTTCTGAAGGTTGGGGGCGCAGAGCCGTGGACGCTGAGGAGGCTCGTTATAAGTTGAGAACTATCTTGCCCGCAGGGTTGGGGTGCGAAGCACCGCATATCAAGGTTTGGATTGTCGCACGCGGGATTAATCTAGGGCTACACACGCGGATCTACTTTGATGGCCAAGACAATTGGCAAGACCCGGTACTTGCCGCAATTGATGATCCTGTTCGTAAGTCTAGTTTGATTGCCACGCGCGACGGTGACCACTATACTTTCGATATCCACCTTCAGGGTGACTATGAAACGGTATTTCTCAATGTCTGACCTCCACAAAAAACCTTGCATTTTATGTTGTGCAATCACTGGTTCAGTGCCTACCAAGGCTGCAAATCCGGCTGTACCGATCAGCATCATGGAGCAAGTGGAGAGTAGCCATGCAGCGGTGGAGGCTGGTGCATCAATCATACACGCCCATGTGCGTAACGATGATGAGACTACCAGTAGTGATCCAGAAAAATTCGCCCGTCTGCAGGAAGAATTACGCCGCCACTGCCCCGAGGTGATAATTCAATTTTCAACTGGTGGTCGCTCTGGCGCTGGCCAAGAACGTGGTGGAATGTTGTCCCTGCGTCCGGACATGGCTTCGCTATCTGTAGGGTCAAACAACTTTCCCACTCGTGTTTATGAAAACCCACCAAATTTAGTGACGTGGCTTGCCAGTGAAATGCAAACCTATGAAGTAGTGCCTGAAGTTGAAGCGTTTGATCTATCTCATATTTTGCAAGCCATTAGAATGCATGAGCATGGTCAGTTGTTTGGTAGGCTCTATGTGCAATTTGTGATGGGAGTGAAAAACGCTATGCCCGCAGATCGTACGGTCTTTGACTTTTATGTTGCGCAAATGCAGGTGCGGGTACCTCACGCCGAATGGTGTGCAGCTGGGATTGGGCCCAATCAGATTGTTGTTAACGAATGGGCCATTGCTGCGGGCGGACATACTCGTGCTGGATTGGAAGATAACGTACGTTTGGATCGTAATAATTTAGCACCGTCAAATGCTGCCTTGATTGCTAGAGCCGCGGCCCTGTGTGAAAAATATGAACGCCCCGTGGCGAGTCCAGCTCAGGCTCGCAAAATACTTGGGCTGCGGGCCGCATGACCTCAGTTTTTGAGCATCCATGGCTTGGCACCCTGTTCGGGGATCTAGAAATCTCAGCTCATCTGTCGGCCGAGACTCAATTGGCACATATGGTTCGAATTGAAGCTGCTCATAGTCGGGATTTGGGCAATGAGGCGGCCGCCTTGGCTGTGGAATCGGCTGCAGTCGCTCCGCAAGACTTGAGGGCTGGTAGCGCTGTGGATGGCCTGCCAGTACCGGAATTAGTGCGGCGTTTAAAGGGCCAGATTCCGCAAGAGCTGCATGCGGATATTCACCACGGCCTGACTAGCCAAGACGTAATTGATACGGCTTTTGTGCTTTCTTTGGTGGATATTTTAAAGATTTTTGCAACACGCTTGGGCACGCTACAATCTGCCATGGCTCAACTGGACAAAGACCATGGTTCAACCCTTTTGATGGGACGGACTCGTATGCAAGCGGCTTTGCCGATCACCGTATCGGACCGTCTATCGAGCTGGAGCCTGCCTTTGGTGGACCATCTCACACGACTGCATGAGATGTCGCCGCGGCTCTTGCGGATGCAGTGCGGTGGGCCGGTTGGCTTGAGCTTAGGGAATGCACTGGCAGCCCGTTTGGGTTTGGTGGCTCCGGCTAGAAGTTGGCATACAATGCGAGATGGGTTTGGAGAATTGGCAAGCTGGCTGTCCTTGGTCTCTGGTAGCATGGGTAAAATGGGTGTGGATATTTCGCTCATGGCACAGCAGGGGATCGATGAGATTTCATTGGTGGGTGGTGGATCTTCTTCGGCAATGCCGCATAAACAAAACCCTATTTTGGCAGAGTTGCTAGTTACTTTGGCGCGTTACAATGCCACCCAAGTGAGTGGCCTGCATCAGGCTATGGTTCACGAGCAAGAACGCTCTGGTGCGGCCTGGGCCTTGGAATGGATGATCTTGCCCAATATGCTTCACGCCACCGCAAGGAGTCTAACCGCTGGGTGTGAATTGATTGAGCAAATTGAGAAAATTGGAACGTAACGCCTAAGTGAGGTTAAGTGTAAGATATGACACCTGGTCCAGAACGTTCACAGACTGTTGAAAAATTTGCCTTTGAGACTGATGCTGGGGTAGGATATCGTGCGCGTATTGGCCTATTGGTCTTGCAGACGGATCAAACTTTGGAAACTGATCTTGCGACGCTGATGGCCATTGATGGCGTGGCGCTGTATCATTCAAGATTAGCAAATGACGCAGTGGTAACCCCTGAAACTTTGGTTCGTATGGCCCAAGAGGTGCCTCGCGCTGCTGAGTTGATCGCGCCGTCTTTGGGTATTGCGGCCATTGGTTATGCCTGCACAAGCGGTGCTACAATCATCGGTGAAGAGCGGGTTGCGAAAATTTTAGCGGGCATTCACCCTGGCGTGCCTTGCACCAACCCTTTGACGGCTGCAAAGGCGGCTTTGAAGGCGCTGGGCGTTTTTCGGGTTGGTTTGGTCACGCCTTATACACCCGATGTCACCGGTGCCATGCAGGAGAACTTATCAGCTGCAGGAATTGATGTGCCGGTGGTTGGATCCTTTTATGAGGACAATGACTTGGAGGTGGGCAAAATCACTGAGGCGTCAATTTTGAGCGCTTCCATTGCAGTTGGCCAAGATCCACGCTGTGATGGGGTGTTCATCTCCTGCACAAGCCTGCGCTCAGCTCGGGTTATTGCTGAAGCAGAGGCAAAGCTTAGCAAGCCTGTGATCGCCAGCAACCACGCATTGGCATGGCATCTATTGCGCCTAGCTGGTGTGCCGGATCAACAGGCCGGGGCGGGCCTGCTGTTTGCGCGACACTAAGGTGAGGTGTCCTAATTTAGCGGGCAATGATTGGCGTCGCTTCCAAACTACTCTCGCACGATTTGGCCCATAAATTTTTTTCCCATGCTCAAACCCTTTTGGGAGACATGGCAGCCCAAAGGGTTTGGCGCTGTGGATCGGTGAGGTCCATTTGATAGGTTCATAAACTGGGTGCAATATTTAGAGGTAGAACGCGTTGAACATGCCGTGGCTTCCCCAACCGCGCTCGATATTAAACACATAGCCGCATGTCACCATCAAATCTACCAGGTCGATGATATTGAGGGTTGTGGGCGCCAGAAACGTAATATGATGCATGCGCGTGTGGCGCCAACCTGATTGTCTAAATATCTAAAATTCTCCGGCCCCGCACCACGGCTTTAGACATGAAAAGCCAAGCGTGGCCAGTGTTCCAGCATTTGCAGAGTGCAATATCTTCCGCGTGCCACCTCGCAAATGGTGGATTTGTCCTCTGGGGGGATCGTTCTGAAGGATCCTCCTCCTGCCGTATTTTCACCCTCAATGCGGTACTGTATGCCCCTATTTTTGAACCGCGCTAAATGTAGGTTGAGCTTTTCGATGTTTTGATTAAGAGTAAACATCACTCGTTTCACTTTCGTTCCCGAATTGGAATTGGACGAGCGGCAATATTTTCATATTTATGAGATGTTAACTAAATACAGTTTTTCAATATTGTATTGTGCGGTTAATATTTTTAATTAACATGTGAAGCAATCAGTGGCGGATCTCATGACGACATCAAATTCTCAACTTCCCTCTACTAACCGATCTTTGCCGATTGCCTTGATGAGGTCGCGTGAAAAGGTGATGGCACCAATACGTGAGATGCTCAAAGCGTCAGGTATCACGGAACAGCAGTGGCGGGTGCTGCGCATTTTATCAGAGTTCGGCCCGCAAGATTTGACTGAGATTTCGGGTAAGGCCAGCCTATTGATGCCCAGCCTGTCACGGATTATTCGCAAACTTGGGGAAGATGAGCTGATCATACGGGGTACGGATCTGGAAGACAGGCGCCGTCAAACTGTAGTGATCGCGCCCGCTGGACAGCAAATTATTGATGATAACCTAGTGCTTGCGACGAAAATTGCAGGAGATTTTCAGCGTAGGCTCGGGGCAGATCGCTTTGAGCTTTTATTGGATCTTTTAGTGGAGTTGGAGCACAAAAGCTAAGCCTGATTTACACCCAAAGTTACTAGTATTAAATATAAGAACGCCCCCTAGACATGACGTTCGGGGGGCTAAGTATCTGAGGAAATTTAGCTGCCTGAAAACGCAGGGTAGGCTTCCATGCCTAACCTGTTGCGACCTAGACTCATGATTTCGACCTCTTCGCTGACCCGAAGCCCTGCTGTTGCTTTGAGCACCAACCAGACAAAGGCGCCAACGATCAAGGTTGAAGTCAATTGGACCGAGAATGTGGCTGCACTGTTGGTAAAGTAAACTGCCAATGTGCCCCAGATACCTGCAAAGAGGTGAACCGAAATAGCATCGACCACGTAGTCGATTTTCATACGATCCAGCATAGGCATTGCGAAGACCACAATTATACCGCTAACGGTGCCAATCATAGTGGATTGGATCAATGATGGGGTGAGGGTCAAAGCTGCGACCGCACCGGCAGCTGGGACTGTGTTGGTGTTGGAGAAGATACTGCTGATGTCAGCCACGCTGCCTGACGTGTCCATATAAAGCTGTGAGCAGCTGTTGAAACCAAACCAACTGAGCCAGAGGATGAAGATCCCTAAAGTAGCCAAAGCGAGGTTTGAACCTGGCATTGGGTTTACTTTGCCTCCTTTGTATTCACCCAAACGTAGGCTAAAGAAGATTGCGCCGGTCAAAGCCGCCCAACCACTAACGGAGTGTACAAATGTGGAACTTGTGAAGTCTTGGAAGCCCATGTCGTTCAGGAAACCACCGCCCCATTTCCAGCTGGCCTGGATTGGATAGATCACCGCCACCAGAATAATCACGTACACTAAGAAGGGCTAGAGCTTTATCCGCTCTGTCAAGGCTCCTGATACGATAGATGTGGTCGAAGCACAGAACATCAGCTGGAAGAGGAAGTCTGAGTCGACGGAGGTATAAGTCAAATAAGTTTCGTAAGAGTTCCTTTTGCTAAACTATAAATATTTTGTGAAATCATCATCAAATCATTTTTCCGTGGCGTAAAGTTTGAGGAGGGGTAAATATGGGCTGCTGCGTAGCTTCGTCTGAAAAATGCGCAGATGGGCACACGGAATTCAAAAGATGGGCGCCGACAAATTTTTGCAGGCAAGGTTTTTTTATATTTGGTTTGTCGGCCGGTCTTGTCTTTTGGATCTTTGCGCTGCCAGAGTATACCAAAGCCATAGTGCTGATGCTGTGATACGTTTTGGGGGAGCAATGGGACTGAATAAAGAACTTGATGGGATCACAGTGGTGTCCTTAGAACAGGCTGTTGCGGCGCCCTACTGCGGTTTGATGCTAGCAGATGCGGGCGCACGAGTGATCAAAGTTGAACGACCAGAGGGCGATTTTGCACGTGGGTATGATGCTGGCGCCAATGGGCAAAGTACAATTTTTGCTTGGCTGAACCGCGGTAAGGAGTCGATCTGTCTGAACCTAAAAGCCGAAGATGATCTGGCGCTCATGCGACGTATGTTGGCTACGGCGGATGTCTTTGTTTCCAATCTTGCCCCCGGCTCTGTGGCACGCATGAGCCTCACTGGCGAAGATCTGCGCCGGGCAAACCCTGGGCTGATCACATGTATGATTTCGGGTTATGGCGATAAAGGCGCGGCGGCTAAAAAGAAGGCCTATGATTTTCTGATCCAAGCGGAGAGTGGGCTTTGCTCGGTCACGGGCACTCCAGATAGCCCGGCGCGGGTGGGTGTGTCGCTCACGGATCTGTCCACGGGGTTGACCGCCTTTTCAGCTATTCTGCGGGCTTTGTTTCAAAGGGGCCGGAC
>CESU01074261.1_pt1 | contig 19051 bp, 17 predicted proteins | sample 531141 | NCBI WGS metagenome assembly CESU01 (sample SAMEA2621401, study PRJEB7988) | marine metagenome | isolation source: saline water (ENVO:00002010), including
CACGATTTGGCAGGATGTAATTGTTGGAGCAATTACTATTCTTACTCGAATAAAGCCCTTAATGACAGTAGGTACTATAAATTACATTTTTCTGTATTAGACGACTATAATTGTAATATTTATATAGTCAATGATGAAATGAATGAAGGGTGTTAGAGCATGGTAATTTATTGTGGTTTTTTATCAAAAACATTCAAATATCTAAATCTTAAACAGTGAAAATTATTTCAACCTCTTCTCTAGGAAACTTTATATACGAAAAGAACGAAAAGAAAATTCTAGAGTTAGTTCGTCCTAAGTGGTTTTCTAAAAAAGTCATCGTCAAATACGACAACACAGATATAAAAATTGAACCCAAAAACTATTGGGGAACAAGATATATTATTCTAAAAGATGGTAGTGAAAAAGGAAGTATAGTTATTGACTGGAAAAACAATATTACTATAACTTTTATAGATAAAAATAAAATTACCCAAATCTTTAAAATGACTAAAAAGGGGTTCTGGAAACAACGTTTTGAATTCTCTGATTCGGAGGGGAAAATAGTAATTGTCTTGGTTCCTCTTATGACTTGGAAAAGTTGGACAAATGATCTTGCAATAGAAAGTAGTCCTATTTATGCAGATAAAAAATATTTCGATGAGTTAGTAATTTATTGTGGTTTTACAGTGCGTTTAGTTCAACAACGTGCTGCTTCAAGCGCTGTATAAATGATATATTCATAGACGTATCCCTATTTCTTTTTAAATAGTATTTTTGACTCAGATTGAGGTTTGGTTATGGATAGAAATTCACTGAAAGTATATATTGTTGGAGGAGGGATTAGCGGGCTCATTGCGGCTCAGGTTTTAGAGAATCATGGCTTAAGCCCAGTAATTATCGAAGCTAAAGAACGTGTTGGAGGGCGGCTAAAAACAGATATTGTAAAAGGGTTTCAGCTAGACCACGGATTTCAAGTTTTGTTGTCTAGCTATAGCGCAGCAAAAAAATATTTAGACTACCAGAGTCTAAATCTTCAAAAATTAAAGGCTGGCTCTTGTGTTTTTATTAATGGAAAACAAAAGTTTTTTGGAGATCCTTTAAGAGATCTTTCCTTATTGTTCCCCACTCTATTTTCTGAAGTTGGCACGTTAAGAGATAAAATTAAAATAGCAAAACTAAATTTCCGACTTCAAAAGAAAACCATTGACGAAATTTTTGAAGAGCAAGAAATTACCACAAAAGAATATTTAACTTCTTTAGGTTTTTCAAAAACCGTAATTAAAAACTTTTTTTTACCTTTTTTCAGCGGTGTCTTTCTCGAAAACGAACTTAATACATCTAGTAGAATGTTCGAATTTGTTTTTAAAATGTTTGGCGAAGGGTTGGCTTTTATGCCAAAAAGCGGAATGGAGGAGATTTCAAAACAGTTAAAGAATAAGCTTCAAAATACTGAGTTTCATTACAACTCTGTAGTTTCTGAGGTTAACCACAAGGAAGTCACTTTTTCCAACGGTAAAAAAATGAATACCCAATACATAATCATAGCCACTGAGCCAAGTAGTTTGGTCAAAGGCTTAAAAAACCAAAAAGTTGATTGGAAACCTTGTCAAAACTTATATTTTACTTGTTCTAAGCGGATTTATCAAAAGCCTTTTATAGGGCTGATTTCTAACTCAGAGTGTTTAATTAATAATATATTTTACCCAACAAGTATACCAACAAATAAAAAAGGAAAAGACGAACTAATTTCAGTTACTGTTGTTAAGAAAAACAACTTATCAGAGAAAGAATTAATTGAAAAAGTTAAAATCGAGCTTAAAAAAGAGTGTAAAATTGAAGATGTTAGTTTTTTAAAACTATACAATATTCCAAAGGCCCTGCCTAAGCTAAGCAACTTACAATACGATATTTCACCCTCCGAAACAAAAATTAAGGATGGCGTTTTCTTGGCTGGTGATGTGATTCTTAACGGGTCTTTAAATGCAGCTATTCTTGCTGGTGAAAAAGCGGCAATGGGTGTTTTAGAGGCTGCCGAAAAAAATATTGCACAAGGTTAGTAAGGGTTAATTACAAGCATTTAAAATATTCAAACGGCTCTAGACAAGAAGTACATCGGTACATAGCTTTGCACGCTGTTGAGCTAAACTGGCTTACGAGTTCAGTTTCTTTCGTTTTGCATCTTGGACATTCTATCCTTTGTTTTTTTCCTAAAAGAACGTTTTTGTCTTTGGTTTTGTGTGCTGGTGGAGCTATTCCATAATTCCTTAGCTTTTCCTTGGCTAAGTCTGTTATCCAGTCGGTTGTCCATGCAGGGTCAAACTGCATTTTTATCTCGTAGTTTTTTACTTCTAAAAGCTCTAGTTTTTCGGTAATGTCTTTTTGAAAACGGTCCATTGCTGGACAACCTGAATAAGTTGGAGTAATTACCACTTTTAAGCTGTCTTCTTCATAAAAAATGTTTCTTAAAACCCCTAGCTCCTTAATGCTAATAACCGGAATTTCAGGGTCTGGTATTTCAGAAATTACTTTTTTTATGTCTTCAAGGGTTGTCATATATTATATCCACTTTGCTGTTGGAGGCATTGACATTAATATTGCTTCTGTTGATCCTCCTGTTTTTAAACCAAATAGAGTTCCTCTGTCCCATATTAGGTTAAACTCTACATACCTTCCTCTTTTGATAAGCTGTTTCTCTTTTTCATCTGTAGACCATGTTTGGTCTTTATGTTTTTTTACAATTTCAGTAATAGAATCTAGTGTTTTTGTGCCAACCTCTTTAACAAAAGAAAAATCTTTCTCCCAGTCTCCAGTGTTTAGATGGTCAAAAAATATTCCTCCTTCTCCCCTAGACTCTTTTCTGTGGGGTAAATAAAAGTACTCATCGCAATTCTTTTTAAATTCAGGATAATATGTTTGGTTTTGAGTTTCACAGGCTTGTTTCATTTTTGAATGAAAAAACTCCGTGTCGTTTTTATTTACGAAAGTTGAAGTCATGTCCGCTCCTCCTCCAAACCAAGATTGTCCAGTAACTAAAAACCTGGTGTTAAAGTGAAAAGCTGGAACTTTAGGCGATTCCATGTGAGCTACAAGACTTATTCCAGAAGCCCAATATTTTGGCGAATCTTTAGTTCCTTTAATTTTTTCTCTATATTCTTTTGAGAACTCTCCAGAAACTGTGGATATGTTAACGCCTACTTTTTCAAAAACATTCCCTTTCATAATACTCATCTCACCTCCTCCGGACCCTTTGTGGTTCCATTTTTTTCTATCAAAAGTCCCCGTGTCTATTTCCATGAAAGCAGCGCAAAACTGATCTCTTAGGTTTTTGAACCAATCTTTTGCTTTTTCTTTTTTTAATTCTATGTTTTCCATTCTAAACTGAAATGTCTTTACAGATTGTCTTCGTAACTCCATTCTGCAAAACTATTGGCTGTCTCCCTTAGAAACCCCTTAATCAGTTTTGCTCCTTTAGGCTCATTTCTTTTTATTATCTCTACAATTTCAATAAGCATGTTTTCACATGTTGGTTGGTAGTCAACCAGCCTAATTCTTTCATTAATAGCTTCAATTTCTTTAAACCTTGTATCTTTTCTCAGTATAAGCCTGTGGTCAAAAAGTGGTAATATTTGTGTTTTTACTACTTTTTTAATGTCTCCAAAGTCAACCACCATCCCGCAATCGGAAAGCCCTACATCCTCTTTTGGTGTTCCAATAAAGGTGATTTCTAAGTGGTAACTGTGGCCGTGAATATCCTGACACTTTCCGCTGTACCCGTCTAATGCGTGAGCAGCCTCAAAATCAAATTCTTTTGTTATTCTAATCTTCACTTTATTATAATAATTAATAAAATTACGATTAAAAGAGAAACAATTTTTTAATTCAACATTATTAATATTTGCTTGTCTTAATTTTCGGGTTATTTATTTTTAAATTACATTAGAAATATGTATTCGAAAAAAGATAGCTTTTTAACCCTCTCCTCAGAGCTAGACTTATTTATAAATAAATATTATAAACACGAGCTAATAAAAGGGTTGTTGCTTTTTTCTGTTTTTTTGGTTATTCTATTGACGGGTGCTTGGTTTTTAGAATTTCTCTTTCGGTTTTCTTCATTTGGACGCGGTGTATTGCTTTTTGGTGGCGTATTATCTTCTTTAATTTACTTTTCAAAGTCTGCGATATACCCTGTAATTAAGCTTTTTGGACTACATGGTAGAATGTCTTACAAAGAAGCCTCGGTTTTGCTGTCTAAAAAAATACCAGAAATTGGTGACCAGCTAGTAAATGCTATTGGCCTTAAAAATCAATTAGAAAGTACTGAGTCTGATCTTTTAAAAGCCTCAATAGAACGAAAAGCGGTAAACTCCTTAAGATTTGATTTTAGAGGGGCTATTTCAATAACTGATCAAAAAAAAATGATTTATGCGTTTTTGGTGCTTTTTTTGATTTCTGCAACTTGTTCTATTCTTTATCCTGATTCCATTATTCCTCCACTTAAAAGAGTAGTGTATTTTCAAAATAGTTTTGACAAACCAAATCCTTTTGAATTTGAAATTAACGGCGGTAATCCATTGGTAGTTTTAGAAAACGAACCTTTAGAGATAACCATTAAAACAATTGGAAAAACTGATCCTGAACAAGTTTTTTTATACTCTAGAAAAAGGCGGTTTTTTACTGAAAAAACCGCCTCTAAGTCCTTTAATTATGTTTTTAACTCCGTTTCTAAATCTTTTCTCTTTCATCTTTTAGACGGCAACAGAGACACTTTAAAATACAATGTTTCCGTGCTGCCTAGGCCTAAAGTACTAAACGAAAAAAAGATTGTCAGGTACCCTAAATATACACAAATAGAGAACGATACTTTTTATGACTTAAATAGAATTATTGTACCTGAAGGCTCTATAATAGATTGGGAAATAAATTGCAAAAGTATTTCTTCTTGTTCTGCTGTCTTTCTGGACTCTATAATAGAAACAAAAAATAAAGTATTTAATTTTACTTATTCACCTAAAAAATCTCAAGGTTATAAAGTTTTTGTAAACAACAGCTTTTCTGATTTTACAGATTCATTAAGCTACTTTATTGAATTGGATAAAGATGGATTTCCAGCTATTGAAGTAAGTGAGATTTTTGACAGCAACAACGTTAATAAAAAGTTGTTTTTAGGAAGTCTTTCCGATGATTACGGGTTCAAATCCTTAAAATTCGTTTGCCTTAGAAATGACAGCATTATTTACAGCGAGAATTTAAAATACAGCGGAACTAGCAGAGCTGTTTTTAATTATGAGTACGATTTTGAAGATTTATCTCTAAAAAATGGAGATTTGATTCGTTATTTTTTCTCTGTAAAAGACAATGACGGATTTAATGGTCCTAAAGAAGTCTTGTCTCGGACAATGTTTTTAAAGATCCCTTCTAAAGAAAAGCAAAAGGAGATTAAAAAGATTAAAAGCTTTGCAAATAACCAGTCTTTCAGTTCATTACAAAAAAAATTGCAAAACTTTAATTCTGAGCTAAATGACATGAAATCTTCAATGCTTAATAAAAAGTCATTAAACTGGGAGGACAAGAGCTCCCTAGAAGGTTTTCTAAAGAAACAAAAGGAAATTCAACGCGACTTGGAAAAACTTAAAAAACAACTCGAAAATGAACTTTCGGAAAGTCAAAAAGAAAAAAACAAGGAGATTCTAAAAAAACAGGATCAAATTAATAAAATGTTAGAGGAACTTATGTCTGATGAAATGAAAAAGCTCTACGACGAGCTAAGTAAACTTTCTGAGGAAATGAACAAGGACAAGGTGCTAAAAAAATTAGAAAGTATTGATTTTGCCCAAGAGGATATGCTGAAAGAATTAGACAGGACTATTGAACACTTTAAGAAAATGGAGATTGAGCAAGAAGCGAAAGAGCTTTCTAAAGAAATTAAAGAGCTTTCTAATAAACAAAACCTGCTTAAAGAAAAAACCAAGGACAAAGAAGTTTCCAGTTTTGAAAAAAACAAAATACAAGAAAAAATCAAAGAAGAGTTTAATGAAATACAAAGTAAACTTTCTGATTTAAAAAGGAAAAATAAGGAGCTTTCTAAGCCTTTAAAATTTGAGACTGAAGATAAAGAAAAAGAAATAAACAAATCAATGGAAGAGTCTCTTGAAAGGTTAAGTGAAAACAAAATGAAAAAGGCTAGTGAAAAACAAGGAGAAAGCAGCAAAAAGCTTAATGAATTAGCGGATTCTATGGAAAAATTAAGCAAGGGGGGTAGCAATAAGCCCGAGGAAGACATGGAATCTTTAAGAGTTTTGTTAGAGCAATTAATAACCTTTTCGTTGGATCAAGAAGACGTCTTAAGCGACTTAAAGTCTACAAAAGCTCAAGATCCTAAATATATAAGCATAGGTCAAGAACAGAGGAAGCTAAGCGATAAAATACAAATAATTGATGACTCTTTAACGGCTTTAGCTTTAAGACAAATCATGTTAAGTGGTAAAATAAACAAGGAGGTGCAAAGCATAAAACGTTCTTTAAAAAAAAGCATAAAAAATCTTACTGAACGAAAAACAAAAAATGCACAAATTGAACAACAAACAGTAATGATGCATACTAATGAGCTTGGTCTTTTGTTGAGTGAAATAATAAATCAAATGCAACAAAATATGCCTGGTTCTGGTCAGTGCAACAAGCCTGGAGGTAAAAATAAAAAACCTGGGAAAGGCCTACCTAAAAACGCTGAACAACTTAAGCAACAAATTGAAGCAATGAAAAAATTTATGAAAGGTCAAAAAGGTGGGAAAAAACCTGGGGAAAACGGATCTTCATTTGAACAACTAGGAAGAATGGCAGCTCAGCAAGCTGCTATTAAAAAACAACTTCAAGAAATGGCTCAGGAACTAAATAAAGATGGTTCTGGAAAAGGAAACGGTCTTGAGAGTTTAATTAAAAAAATTGAAGAAACTGAGGATGAAATTATAAATAATGAAATTTCCTTATCCTCAATTGAGAGACAGGAAGAAATAAAAGTAAAACTATTAGAGCTAGACAAGGCTTCGAAAGAACAAGAAGAGGAAGAAAAAAGAGAAGCAAAAGAGTCTTCTGAAGATTACAAAAAAAATAATTCTGTTTTATTTGAAGAGTATTTGCAAATTAAAAAGGGAGAAACAGAGCTTTTAAAAACTATTCCTCCAAATTTGAAACCTTATTACAAAAATAAAGTAAATGAATACTTTAAATCTATTGAAAAAGATTATGATTAATGCTTTAAGCCCAGTAGAAAACAAACTTTGCTTGCGGTCAGACTCCAAGAGCTTGCTTTTTCTTGAAACCTGGATTAACTCATTATGCAAAACATATTCTATAAGTGTAACACTTTACGGCAATATATTAATAGCACTTTCTGAAGCGGTAAACAATGCTATAATTCATGGTAATGAAAATGTTGCTGAAAAAGAAGCTCTTATTGTTGCTTCTTTAATTGAAGATGTGTTGACTTTTACAGTTACTGACCAAGGGGAAGGGTTTAACTTCTTAGACCTTCCAGACCCTACATTGCCTGAGAACTTAGAGAAACCTCAAGGTCGGGGAATTTTTTTAATGAACCATCTTTCTGATGGAGTTGCTTATGAGGAACCAGGAAATTCTGTTGATATCTGTTTTAAAATTTAACTTTTGAGCATATTTTTTCACTCAGAAAATATTTCCTTTTCCATAAATGAAGAAATGGTTGTGAAATGGCTTAAAAAAAGCGTTAATTCTCTTGGGTTTACAATAGGTGAGTTATCTTTTATTTTTTGTTCAGACGAGTACATTAAAAAAATAAATATTAAATATCTTAATCACGATTTTTTTACCGATGTTATTACTTTTGACTACTCTAAAGAGAAGATGTTATTTGGTGATGTGTATATTTCTATCGAAAGAGTAAAAGAAAACTCAAAAACTTACAAAAGCTCTTTTAATGAAGAAATGTTTAGGGTTATCATCCACGGTGTTTTACATTTATGTGGATTTAATGACAAAACTAAGGAAGAAAAATCCTTAATCAGGTCTAAAGAGAATGATTTTTTATCTTCAATTAACTGGAAAACAGGGCTTTAGTCTTGTTTCACGTGAAACAATATGCTGAAAGAATATGACATAATAGTTGTTGGAGCTGGACACGCAGGTAACGAAGCTGCTGCGAGTGCAGCCAAAATGGGTTCAAGTGTTTTGCTTATTACAATGAACATGGAAACTATTGGGCAAATGAGTTGTAATCCAGCGATCGGGGGCGTTGCAAAAGGGCAAATAGTAAGAGAAATTGATGCACTTGGCGGACAAACAGGGATTGTAACAGACGTAAGTGCAATTCAGTATAAGCTTCTAAACAAATCTAAAGGGCCTGCGATGTGGAGCCCAAGAGCTCAGTGCGATAGAAAAATGTTTAGCAACACTTGGAGGAAAGCTCTAGAAAACATCAAAAATCTTGATTTTTGGCAAGATGTAGTACAAGAAATTCTAGTAGAAAAAAATAAAATTGTTGGCGTAAAAACCTCAATGGGAGTTAAAATTAAATGCAAAGCTGTTATTTTAAACAGTGGGACATTTTTAAACGGAACTATACATCTTGGTGAAAAACAATTCGGCGGAGGAAGAATGGGAGATAAAGCTATTAAGGGAATTACTAGACAGCTAGAGTCTCTTGGATTTAAGTCTGGCCGAATGAAGACGGGCACACCCGCAAGAGTAGATGGTCGTTCCTTAAATTTTTCAGTAATGGAGGAACAACCAGGGGACCAAAACCCAGGTAAATTTTCATACTTTAACCAGACAAGTAGCTTGTTAAAACAAAAAAGTTGCTTTATAACTTATACCAACCAAAACACTCATGAAATTCTAAAAAAAGGATTTGATAGAAGCCCGCTGTTTAATGGCACAATTAACTCTGTAGGTCCTAGGTATTGCCCATCAATAGAGGATAAAATAAACAGGTTTAGTCATAGGCCAAGGCATCAAATATTTGCAGAACCTGAAGGGTGGGACACAATAGAGTTTTATATAAATGGCTTTTCAAGCAGCCTACCAGAAGAGGTTCAATTAAGTGGATTAAGGACAATAATAGGGTTTGAAAAAGCCAAAATGTTTAGACCTGGCTATGCTGTAGAATACGACTACTTTCCGCCAACACAGCTCAAACATAGTTTAGAGACAAAAATTATAGAAAATCTTTACTTTAGCGGGCAAATTAACGGGACAACTGGATACGAAGAAGCTGCGGGACAAGGACTAATGGCGGGGATAAATGCACACTTAAAGATAAACAACAAAGAGCCTTTTATTCTTAGTAGGGATGAGGCCTATATTGGAGTTCTTATAGACGACTTGATTACCAAAGGAACGGACGAACCATACAGAATGTTTACTTCAAGAGCAGAATATAGAATACTTTTAAGACAGGACAACGCCGATATAAGATTGTCAAAAAAATCGTATGATTTAGGGCTCTTAGAAGGGATAAAACTAAACCAAGTTGAAGAAAAAACAGAAATGACAAGTAAACTAATGAAGTTTACCAAAAAGCTCTCTGTATCTCCGGAAGAAATAAATGAAATTCTTAAAGTTAAATCTGGTAGCGAAATTAAACAAAAAATGAAAGCCCCAAATATAATATCAAGACCAAATGTTGGTATAAACGATATAATAAAAAACAATAAAACTTTAAGAGACTTTATAAAAAAAGGATTAATAAGTAAAAGCGCTATAGAACAGGTTGAAATTGATATAAAATACAGTGGATATATTAATAGAGAAAAAGAGAATGCAGACAAGTTAAAAAGACTAGAATACGTTAAAATACCTGAAGAAATGGACTACTATAAGTTTTCCTCACTATCGAACGAAGCAAAAGAAAAGCTAAGCAAAATTAAGCCAATAAACATTGGCCAAGCGGCAAGAATAAGCGGCATAAAGCCCTCTGATGTTTCAATATTATTAATTTATTTAGGGAGATAAGGTTTCACGTGAAACATAATTTAGAAAACATATTAGCTTGTCAAGTTTGTGGTAAAGAATCACAAAAAAAACATATTGAGGGAATTGACCACAACGTAAGTGGTGACACTTTTACAATAGCAGAATGCTTAGTTTGTGGCTTCAGATTTACCAATCCTAGGCCAGTAGAAGAAAGTATTTATAAGTACTACCAAAGCAAAAGCTATATATCTCACAGTTCTACAAACAAAGGGCTGATTAACAAGATTTATCACTTTGTAAGATTATACCAGTTTTATAAAAAAAGGAAGATAATTGAAAATAGCACTAATTTAAAAAAAGGTAGCTTGTTAGATATTGGGTGCGGTACAGGTGACTTTTTAAAACACATGGAGTCTTTTGAGTGGGAGGTAGACGGAATAGAAACTGATGAGGGAGCTAAAGAAATTGCAGAAGAAAAACTTGGTAAAAAAATAAAAGATGAAATAGATCTTATAAAAAAAGAAAAGTATGATGTAATAACAATGTGGCATGTTTTAGAACATGTTTATGATATTAATGAGTGTTTAAAAAATATAAATACGTTATTAAAAAAAGGAGGACTTCTTATTGTAGCTGTTCCTAATTGTGAATCTTATGATGCTCGAAAATATAAAGAAAAATGGGTAGCATACGACCTTCCTATACATCTGTCACACTTCAGAAAAAAAGATATTAAAGAGTTTGCAAAAAAGTGCGATTTTGCACTAAGGAATGTAAAACCCTTAATTTTCGACGCCTACTATATAAGTATGCTTAGCGAAAAGAAATCAGGATCATCAAGTCTTTTAGGATTTATACATGGGTTAGTTTCAAATTTGAAAGCAAAAAAAACTGGCGAGTACTCAAGTTTGATGTATTTCCTGTTTAAATAGGTTTTAAAGCGCCAAGGCCTGCCAATAAAGGCTTTTGGGTGCAAAAACAAAGTAGAGGCTTTAAAAGGGCTGAAACTTGGTTTTCCTAACGCTTTGTTTTTCAACTAATTATGAATTCTAGTTTTTTTAACTGTGTCTTTGCGTCTTTTTCTTTATACAAAATCCCATAAGTTGATGTAATTATAGGTGTTTGATTTTTTATTTTTAGACTGGTTATTCTATGGTAGATGGATGATGTTGCATGATAACCTTCTGCAACCATGGTCATTTTTTCTATAGCGTTTTCAACTGAATAACCCTTTCCAATTAAGAGACCAAGAGATCTATTTCTACTATGGGGAGAATAGCAGGTGACTAAAAGATCGCCTAAATATGCGGGTTGCAAAATCGTTCTCTCATTTGGGTCTAGAGAATGCAATAGTCGCTTCATTTCATTAGCACATGAAGTAATTAAAACAGCAATAAAATTATCCCCATAGCCTAAACCATAGGAGACACCAATTAATATTGCATATATGTTTTTTAATATCGCAGCATACTCCGTACCTATAATATCTTTAGATATGCTAATATTTATAAATTTTGTATTAAATATTTTTTTTATTTGAGGATGAATATTAGTGTTATTGGTTGATATAGTTAAATAGCTCTGCTTTTCTAAGGCTACTTCCTCAGCGTGGCAAGGCCCAGATATAACACCATAATTAAGATTAGGAGAAATTGATTTAAAAAAATCATGAGGAGTTGTATTTTTTTCTGGTATTACACCTTTTACAGCTGAAAGAACCGTCTTAGAATTTAAAAGATTGCCTTTTTTTTCAAAAATAGAAAAAATAAATTCTGACGGAACCGCAATAATAATTAGATCACTGTGTAAAATTATTTGATCCACATCATTGTAAAAAGTAATGTTTTTGACACTTAACTTACAGCTAGTGAGGTACTTAGTGTTTCTCTTTTTAACGAGGATTTGATTTATTAATCTTTCTCTCCTTACCCACCAATTAACTTGGTTTTTTTTTGACAGAATAGAAACAATAGCTGTTCCCCAGCTTCCTGCACCAATAACTGAAATTTTCATATTCTTCTTCTATGTGACATAATAACTTCCCGAAAACAAATCTTAAACCACTCTGTGTATATTTCTGGTTTTGAATTAATTTCTTTACCAATTACTTTAAGGTTTTTATAAGTGTACTCTTCAACTTCAACAAGATTTATTTTAGGTCTATTGTTAGAGAAACCGAAAAAAACATGGTCAAACTCGTGTTCATAGAGATTGTTGTCAAGTTTGGCTTTATATATAAAATCAAATTGTTTTACAAGAACACAACTAATTCCCATTTCTTCTATTAATCTTCTCTTAGCGGCATTAATAGTTTTTTCGTTTTGTCTCGGGTGGCTACAACAAGTATTGGTCCATAATCCTCCTGAGTGGTATTTAGTAACCGCTCTTCTTTGCAAGAGCAGCTCGTTTTGGTCATTAAAAATAAAAACAGAGAAAGCCCTATGTAAAAGGCCCTTAACATGGGCTTGTTGCTTTTCCATAATACCAATCTCTTTGTCAGTTTTGTCAACTAAAATTACATTTTCTATCATTTAGAAAGGTTTTTTTTTCGGTAAGCAAGCTCCCACGCCGTTAAGAACACAAACCTAGAAACTCTTTCTAATTTAAAAAAATCAATTTTTTCAAAATCATCTGTTGGCTGGTGATAGTCTTCATGTAAACCACCAAAATAAAAAATTACAGGTATATTATTTTTTGCAAAGTTGTAATGGTCTGATCTTTGATAAAAATTATTAGGATCGTCTTTGGCATTATATGTATAATCGAGTTTAAAGCCTATGTGTTTATTGTTTACCTTCTCATTTATCGTGTGTAACTCTTTACTTATTCGATCTGACCCTATTAAATAAATGTAATTATTGTCTTTTTGAACACTGTCTTGTCTCCCAACCATGTCAATGTTTAGATCAGCAATGGTTTTATTAAGAGGAAAAACAGGGTTTTCTGTGTAAAATTGTGAACCGAAGAGACCTTTTTCTTCGCCAGAAACCGCCAGAAATAAAATTCCTCTATATGGCTGGTTTCCTTCATCAAAAGCTTTTTGGAAAGCTTTTGAAATAGACAAAAGAGAACTTGTGCCAGAACCGTCATCATCAGCACCATTACATATCTCACCTCGATCGTAACCAATGTGGTCGTAATGAGCAGAAATAACAATAATTTCATCTGTAACTCCAGGGATAAAACCTAAAACATTTTCTCCTGTTTTCATTTGAGAAACATTTGTATTAAAAGTTAATGTATTGGAATCTTTATTTAGTCTTTTTATTATATTTTCATCCACAACAAAAACTGGTATCTGGGGTTTAGTCTTCTGGTTTCCATGTAGTTGCATAACTGGTTTTTTTAAATGTTCTTTAATTCTTTGGTCTGAGTTTGCGTAATCACTTTTTAAAAACACTACACCAACAGCTCCACTTTTAGATGCTGTCTGTACTTTTCTTCTCCAGTTTCCTTCTTTTATATCTTCGGTATTATTTTGAGGTAAACCCTGTTTTATGAACACAATCTTGCCCTTTGTCTTTTTTCCTGTATAATCGTTTCTGTTTTGAGACAAAATTCCATACCCTACGTTAACTATCGGAATATTTTCGTAGCTATTGTTAATAGGGTTCCCATATGGGTAAAAATCATTAATAAAGTTTAATTTGGTTTTATTGTAATAAAGTTCAACTTTTGAGAAATCTAAGACTTCTACTGGAAATTCTTGAAAAAAAACAGTGTCTATGAACGCACTTTTTGTGTTAGTTTCAATAAAATGGTTTTTAATATAGTTAGCGGCCTTTTTTTGTCCTATTGTTGTTGTTTCTCTACCCTCAAATTCGTCAGAAGATATTATTTTAAGGTGTTTTTTTAGCTCTGCTTGAGTAATTATTTTTGAATATTGCTCGGCTTTTTTTTGGTTTGATTTTAAGGTGTTTTTTCCTGGTAGTAAAACACTACATGAACTTAAGAGGAAAAACAAAAGAAAATGAACTGACTTTTTATACATTTATTTTTTCCATTCTTCGTTTATGTCTTCCACCTTCAAAGGATGTTTTTAAAAATACATCTACCACATTAACTGCGTCCTTTGCATTAATAAATCTTGCAGGAAGGGCTAATGCGTTAGCGTCGTTATGTAGTCTTGCAAGTTCTGCTATTTCTTTATTCCAACATAATGCGCAGCGAATATCTTTATGTTTGTTTGCAGATATTTGTATTCCATTACCAGATCCGCATATTAAAATTATTTTATCATAATTGTCCTCTTTAAAAACTGCAACAGCTTTGTGGGCAAAATCAGGATAGTCAACACTGTCTATTGTGTTAGTTCCGACATTCACAAAATGATGCTGGTCACTGAAAGTCTTTATTATCTGTTGTTTTAATTCAACTCCCGCATGATCGCTTCCTATAATAATTTTCATGTTAATTATTTGTTGATTAATACTTAATAAGTTTTGTTGTATTTGTTGTATTTATTGTCATTGTTTAAAAAAAAGAGAAATCAAGTAATTTTATGAATTAGATACCAAATTTTATTCATGGTAATATTAACATCTTTTTTTTGTTTAATTATTAACTATTTATAAATTTAAGTTTATTAAAATAATATTAATAACTACCTAAAATATTGATTTTTAAATATATATTATAATAAAAATTGTTTACTATTTGTTGATAAAAGTATAATTTAAATAAAATTAAAAATATAGTGTCTTTTTATAAACATATTAACACCACTAATAATAATAAATGGTTTTATACATTCTTTTTTATAATATATATATCTGTTAATTACTCTCAAGATAGTATTTATAAAGAATTTTTTTTTAGTTCTGGGCATTTAAGTAGTAAAGGTTATTTAATAAATAATATTCCTGGTGGAAAATGGATAAGTTATTACAATAATTTTAAAATAAAATCTATTGGATACTGGAAAGACGCTTTATTAGATAGCTCTTGGATTTTCTACGATTCTATTGGAAAAATAACACTTAAAGAGAATTATAAAAAAAACTTAAAAAATGGCTATTCTTACCAATACGATACAAATGGTTTAATAATTAGAGAAATCTTATATCAGAATGGCCAAAGAGAAGGAAAAGAAGTTATTTATTATGAAAGAACCAATCAAATAAAAACAGAAAATAATTACACAAAAAATATTAAAAATGGTGTTTCTAAAGAATTCGATCGTAATGGAAACATTATACTTATAAAACAATACGACATGGGGATAGTAAACAAAAAAGAAGAAATTAATAGATTCGATTCTGATGGTAAAAAAGACGGTGTTTGGAAGGAGTATTATGCAAGTGGTAAAACAAAGTTAGAACAAACTTTTTTCCACGGTGAAAAAGATGGAATATCAAAAAAATATGATAAAAAAGGAAAGTTACAAGACTTAGAAAGCTATGATAAAGGAAAAAGAAAAAGCAACAACATTTCTCTTGGAATAGAATTAACAGAAATTAAACTAGATAACGGATTGTATGCAAAGGGAATATTAGTTAAAAACAAGAAAAATGGTTTATTTAAATTATATGACTCTACAGAAAAAGAAATATACTGTCATTTTTATAAAAATGACACTCTGTTTTATGAAGGGAGATACGATTCTCTTAACAATAAAACAGGAAAATGGTTGTATTTTTGGCCAAACGGTATTGTAAAAAAAAGTGGAAATTATATTTTAAATGAAAAAAACAAAGAATGGAAGTATTTCTTTGAAAACGGCTCAATTCAACAAAAAGGTAACTATGTTAAAAATAAACCTAACGGCACCTGGCAATGGTGGTATAAATCCGGACAAAAGCGCAGAGATGAAGATTATGAGAATGGAAAGGAGAAAGGTTTTGTGTTTGAATACGATACCACGGGTAAAGTTATTATAGAAGGTGAATATTATTATGGATTAAGAGAAGGAATCTGGAAGTACGAAATAAATGATTATAAAGAGAAAGGATATTATATTGGAGGAATGAAAACAGGTAAATGGAGAAAAACATATATTACCACTAATAAAGACAAATTTAAGGGAGAGTATCTAAACGATATTCCTATTGGAAAACATGTATATTATTATTCTAATGGACAAATTAAAAGGGAAGGAAAATACAAAAATGGAGAAAGAGACGGCGAGTGGATTTACTGTAATGAACTAGGGGATATTATAATTACCTACATATATAAAGAAGGAAGAGAATATAAAAGAGATGGAGTAAAAGTTAAATATTGAGATGTTTATTTGTAATATTATTTTGCTCTTTAAGTTTTAATTTTTTTTCCCTTGAAGATAAAATTCAATTTAAAGATTTTGGTATTATAAGCATTGGTAATAATGTAAACTATCTTGGGAAACATATATGGATGATAAAATTTTTTATAAAAGACTCTTTACATTTTTTAACTATAAAATCTAAAACAAACGATAAATACATTTACTATAATTTAAGTAATAAACTAGAAGTTAAAACTTTAGAATTTTTAGAAAACCAACAAATAAAGTTTACTATTTATAAAGACGACAATAAAATATTTGAAAAAAAAATTAAAATTAATTTTAAAACGAATAACAGTTATTTTATTCAAATAACAGAAAAACCTTTAAACAAAAATATAAGAGGGAAAATAAAAGATTTTTACAAAGTAGAAACCGAAAAAGACCAATATACTTTGGTAAGAACAGTTCAAAAAGAATTATTTATTTATTGGTATATTTTAAAAAATGAAGAAATAATAAATATACATTCTGAGAAAAAAGAACAAAAAAAATTTAATTATGGACAAATAATAGTAACTAATTTTTTTGATATAAATATTCCAGAATTTACTTTCATTTATAAAACAAAAAAAAATGTTAAACTGATAACCCTTAGTGAAAAAATTAAAATAGTAACTGGTAAAAACGAAATTAAAACAAGTATTATAACTTTTGATAATTCTATTTACAAAGGTTTTTTACATTATAATTTAAAAAAAATTGGGTAACATTTTTATTATACCAACACCAATAGGAAACTTAGGTGATTTAACTTTTAGATCTAAAGAGGTGTTAGAAAAAGTTGATAAAATATATGCTGAAGATACCAGAACCACAAAAAAACTACTCTCTTTTTATGAAATAAAAACACCAACCTTTTCTTACCATCAACACAACGAGCACCATGTTGTAGATTTAATCATTTCAGAAATTAAAATAAAAGACATTGATATAGCACTAGTTTCAGACGCGGGAACACCAGGGATTAGTGATCCTGGATTTTTATTAATAAGTAAAGCAAAAAACAATAATATACCTGTATTTTGCTTACCAGGAGCAACCTCTTTAATTCCCGCTCTTGTTCAGTCGGGGTTTCCAACGGATGAATTTAGTTTTTTTGGTTTTTTACCTCATAAGAAAGGTAGAAAAGGTAAACTTTCTAAAATCATTAACAGTCCACACACTATAGTTTTGTTTGAGTCACCTCATCGTTTACTAAAGCTTCTTACGGAACTTAAAGAATATTTACCTAAAAATAGAAGAATAAATGTTTCAAGAGAAATCTCAAAAATACATGAAGAAAACATTAATGGAACACCAGAAGAATTACTTTTACATTTTCAAAATAAAAAAGTTAAAGGAGAAATAGTTTTAGTTATAGACAAACTACCCAAGAAGACAAAATAATGAAAGAGTTTAATCCACAAAAGATAGACAAAAAGTGGCAAAAATATTGGAAAGAAAATAAAACATTTACTACAAAAGTTAATATTAATAAGCCTAAGTTTTATGTATTAGATATGTTTCCATATCCATCTGGCGCTGGATTACATGTTGGACACCCTTTAGGCTATATTGCTTCTGATATTTACGCAAGATATAAGAGGCTTTTAGGCTTTAATGTTCTTCATCCAATGGGCTATGACTCTTTTGGCCTTCCTGCAGAACAATATGCTATCCAAACAGGCCAACATCCAGCCGTTACCACCAAAACAAATATTGATGGCGGGGTGGATAACGAAGGAAATAAAATTACCGGCTATAGAAAGCAGTTAGACAAAATTGGGTTTTCTTTTGACTGGGACAGAGAAATAAGAACGTCCGAACCAAATTATTATAAATGGACCCAGTGGATATTTAAACAAATTTTTAATTGTTGGTATAACAACGAAACTAAAAAAGCTGAAAAAATAACAAAACTTATAAAGCGTTTTGAAAAAGAGGGAAACACTAAGATAAATGCAGCAACCACCTATGTTAAAATTTTTTCTTCCTCAGATTGGAAAAAGTTTAACGAAGGGAAAAAACAAGAAATATTACTAGAATACAGATTAACCTATTTGTCAAACACCTGGGTAAATTGGTGCCCTGAACTTGGAACTGTTTTGGCAAACGACGAAGTAAAAAACGGAGTTTCAGAAAGGGGAGGACACCCCGTAGAGCAAAAGAAAATGCGCCAATGGAGTATGCGGATAACTGCATATGCAGATCGCTTAATAAAAGGACTAGACAATATTGATTGGCCAGAAGCTATAAAAGACACGCAACGAAACTGGATTGGAAAATCTCACGGGGCAGAAATTTATTTTAAGACAAGTGAAGAAAAAACACATACAATAGAAGTTTTTACAACAAGACCAGACACTATTTTTGGTGTTTCTTTTATTGTTTTAGCTCCCGAACACGAATTAGTAAAAAAGATTACCACAAAAAAACAAGAAATTGAAATAGAAAACTACCAAAAATCTTCTAAATTAAAATCAGAAAGAGAAAGACTTAGCAACGTAAAAACTGCAACCGGAGCATTTACCGGAGCCTATGCAATACATCCATTTACAAATAAAAAAATTCCTATTTGGATTGGGGATTATGTTTTGGCTAGCTACGGAACAGGTGCAGTAATGTCTGTTCCTTGTGGTGATCAAAGAGACTGGGAGTTTGCAAAACACTTTTCTCTAGACATTCCAAACGTGTTTAAAGATAAAGACTTGTCTAGGGGTGCCTTTACAGGAAAAGAGGCAGTAATTACTAACTCTAATTTTTTGGACGAATTAAGTGTAGTAAAAGCAAAAAAACTTGCAATTTTTCACATAGAGCAAAAGGGTTATGGAAAAGGAAAAACACAATATAAAATTAGAGATGCTGTTTTTTCTAGGCAAC
>CESU01104620.1_pt1 | contig 18854 bp, 19 predicted proteins | sample 531141 | NCBI WGS metagenome assembly CESU01 (sample SAMEA2621401, study PRJEB7988) | marine metagenome | isolation source: saline water (ENVO:00002010), including
GGACCCCAAAACCGTAGCATGTAAAACAGTTTGTTCTCCTGAACAAATCTCATCATCGTCTGAAGTTAATGATAAATCCAATGGTTGATGTACAATTATTTCCGCCTGAGCCGAAGCATTACAAGGTGCAGAACCAATCGAATAATCTATCATAAAAGTCCCGGGGCCGGATAATGCAGGGTTAAATACTCCAGATGGAGTAACTCCGACTCCACTCCATACACCTCCTGGATTGGCCGCCATTAACTGTAATGGATTGTCTGAAGGACAAAAAGGAGATATGGGGTCGATGGTTGGGTCTGGTGGCCCTGTTTGAGCACTTCCCGCAACATTACTTAGCTCTAAAGTGAAACTAGTCATAACGTTACTCCAATCTTCAACTAAAATCATTATCACATCTCCAGCAGAAACAATTGGAGCCGCTACCTCAGCTGAACATGGAAAAGTTGACCCAAACTCATTACAACCAGCAGAAGATGACGCATAATTACACCCAATTTCTGTTCCTAAAGAAAGTGCAGCACAAGGGTCTGATGCATTAGTAATATCAAATATCGATACATCTAAAAAACCAGTCGTTTGGTCACCATCAATAAGCAGATTCAAGTTTCCTCCTTCTGTTATATAAAGGGTAATATAAGCATAATTAGCGCTTGCTGCACCATTATAGAAATCCATACATGAAGAAGGATTGGCTGAGGCACTAATAAAATCAAAAGGCCCAGCAACACCTGGATTACAAATAGATGTATTTGTATTACATTGAGAATATGAATTCACAAATATAAAAAACGTAAATAAGAGAGAAATAAAACTCTTCATTCTGTTTGAATTAAGAAGTTAGTAACTTCGAATCTTCTGAGAATTGAATTCAAATATTCGGGGGAATGATCCGCTGAAAGAACCAAACAAATAGACTGGTCGAAATCATTTAGTTTGATTGAAATGATTTCAAGAAATGTGTTAAGAAATCGACTTTCCCAAACATCAATGCGATGGGATAATAATAATTTATTTGACCTAAACTCATAAAATATCTCTCCATTAGGAAGGATTTTCTTTTGAAGAATTGTTTCTAAAGAATCCTGAAAATCAACTACCAATGAATGGTGCTCAGCAGAAAAACTGACGCATTGATAGCTTAGAAAAAACAGAAGAAAAAGTGTTAGTTTCATGCTTATTGTTTTACAATAGCGAATTTAAGGTTTTTTGATTATGAGATTGTAAAATCTGCTAAGGTTATAGTAGACAATAAATTTAGCCAATTAGTTGCTTTAACTAAACTAATTATATGCCAGGAGACTTGAAGGCTTTAGTCCTCCCAAATAAACTCCTGACTCCAATTAGCTCGGACTTCCAGTTTTTGAGGAAACCTAAGGACTTTTTCTGGCTGACGCATTAAATCATAATTCCCTGTAGTCCAATATTTATCTTGATTTTCATCCTCTATTAACCTCATAAATAAAGATGCAGGCTTTAGATTACTGAACGAAATAGTCTCTCCTGCTTTGGGAGTGACCGTGTGAAGAATCTCCCCTTTCCCATTGGTAAGCTGAACCAGTTGATTAGAGCTAGTAAGGTTCAGTTTTATTTTTATTTCCCCTAAATCTTTCTCCTCTAAGACATTCCATTTAAAAACTGTAGAGTCTGATTCTATTAATTGAAAAACTGAATTTACTACTCCCGGAAAAAAATCAAGCCTGTATGCTTTTTTAGGCATAAGCTTAGTGCTAACCATAAAATGAAATTCATCTAAAACGCTTAATTGGTAACTCAAAACATCAAGGGAATCAGAATAAATAAACTTAACCTTAGAGCTGTCGAGCGCTTGCATAGGCAGAGAACTTTCGAATATCAATTTTTGATCCGGTAATACTTGTCTTCTTATCTCTGAGGTAATCTTGGTCGCCTTATTTAACGCATAAACTTCGGCTAAGTCATAACTCATTATCTCAAGGGTGTCAATAAGCACCTCGGCTGTTAAAAATCTTTTGTCTGTTCTATGCACATAAATAGGCTCGCCCAGTTTAGTGTAACAAAACAGAGTGTCTTTACCTCCGTTCAATCTGCTTACTATGTTTATGGAGTCTTTCTCGGTTCTATGAAACGCCATCACATCCCTCTGAGGAGAGCTAAATGCTATTTTAAATACTCCTGTAGAATCTGTTTTAACAGAGCTGATATAGCCATAATCTAACTCTTCATTAAACAGTGAAACATTAACTACTGGAGCTATAGTATCTAGAGGACTTAATAGTAAAGAGGTGTCTAAAAACCCTATATTTTCATCCAAATTATTATAGAGAAAGTCTCCATCTAATTCCTCAAGAGCGAACAGTTTATAAGCTCCTTCAGGCAAGTACTTTATATTATAATTTCCTTCTGTATCGGTTTGAGAAAAATAATACGGTTTAACCGTTCTTGGCAGTGAATCCTCCAAAGAATTATACAGCATTACCTTCACATTCTCTTTTCCTTCGGAGGTAAATGCATCAGTTATTTTCCCTGATATGGCTAATGAGTCTAGTTCTGGACCAGTAGAAAAAGCCATAATATAATTTCGCAATATGTTTCCTGCGTTATAATCTTTTACCCCTTCTCCGAAGTTAACCGAGTAAGTGGTGTTTTCTAATAAGGCTTCTGTAAACTCTATTTTCAGCGTTTTCTTCTTCAGGGTAATCTCAGGTTTTTGAGTTAGAGGTGGAGAGATTATTAATTGATTATTAATATCATTCAGCTGCACATATTCATCAAAGGTTACTTGAACTGAAGAGCCAGAGAAATTTACCGATTCGTTGGTTGGTATGGACTTCACTACTTCCGGAGGACTCTTGTCTACAGGGCCGCCAGAAGGGACTCCAGGCTGAGCGCACCCAGTAATAAGCAAGATGAACAACGCTACTGTACTATTAATTTTAAAGATGTTTTTCAAACGACTGAATTAATGACTTTAAGTTTTCTAAATCTACTAAAGAGAACTCATTTAAGTTCTCGCTATCTGCATCTAAAACGCCCCAAAACTGAGAATCTTTATAAACAGGGAGCACTATTTCTGATTTGGACTTGGAACTGCAAACGATGTGTCCCGGGAAGTCGTCTACATTCGGCACTATTAACGCTTTTTCCTCTTCCCACACCGTTCCACAAACTCCTTTCCCTTTATGAATAAAGGTGCAGGCTACTGGCCCTTGAAATGGCCCTAGCTGAAGGCGTTCTTCTGAAACTTTTCTGTAAAAACCTACCCATAGCCATCCGAAAACTTCTTTGAGCGCTGCACTGAGGTTAGCGCTATTAGCCACCCAGTCTACACTAGGGTCAAGAAGTGCTGGAACTTGAGTAATTAGTTCCTGGTATTTCTCTGATTTACTCAGAGAGTCTATACTAAATTCTATTTCTGCCATCTACTCTACAAAGATAAATGCTTAAAATCAAGAAAACTTGCTTCCAAGATGAAGATTTAATAAATCTTACCATTAATCTATTGGAGATGCCATGGCAGCTACTCTAACCGAACACCCTATTTCGTTTAACGGATTTACACACGCTTCCAATGTAGAGCCTGTCGTTATCACATCATCTATAAGAAGAACTCTTTTCCCTTTAAGCAGCGAAGAATTAACACTAAATAGATCGGCAGTATTCGTAAACCGCTCAAATCTCCCCTTGCTTGTTTGAGTCTCGTTAAACCTATTTCTCTTTAATCCTCCTGTCAGCACTGGTAGTTTGGTGATCTCAGAAATCCCTTTACAGATACTGTCGCACTGATTAAAGCCTCTAATCTTTAACTTTCGTTCATGAAGAGGAACTGGAATGATATAATCTACTTCTGAGAAAAAATCCGAGGACTCATATTCAGAGGCAAACATTCTCCCGAGCAATTCTCCAACTTCTTGATTCCCTCTGTACTTTAATTCATGAAGTAAATGCATGACCTCAGTCCCTTTTAAAAATTGTAAATAAGCTACTGCGCTTTCTACCTTCACCTTTCCCCAGAAATGTTTCTCTATTTGATTTCCTGTTCCGGCTTTGAAGTTGGTTCTTGGAAGTTGAACTCTGCAATTAGTACAAATGACATTCTCCGAGTATTGCAACGCATCTGTGCATCCTGCACAATACTGCGGATATAATAATGACCAAAGGTCAGAACAAGTTCTAGCTATAAAGGAAGCTAACATGAAAAGGAGTAATTTAGTTATCTAATGTTGAATCAAAAATAAGCATGTCACAGAAGAGAAGAACGTTTATGGGCCAAATTCTAACAGGAGGGATAGGGTTGGGGATTGGGTATTTTGTAGGAGCTAAAAAAGAAAAGTCTTATCCAAAGGACTCTAAAAAAAATACGGTTTCCCCTTACAAAGAAGGATTGGCAATCTCTACATGGTATCACGGAATAGCTGCCAATAATGCAGCATGGGGTGTGATTTCTTCTGGGGGAAATGCTATAGATGCAGCTGAGCAAGGAGCTAGAATAACTGAAGCTGACGTTACTGGAAAAAGTGTCGGTATTGGAGGAACTCCAGACAGAGAAGGTAAGGTAACTCTAGACGCTTGTATTATGGATAAAAATGGAAATGCAGGTTCAGTAAGCTTCTTACAAGGAATTAAGCACCCTGTTTCTGTGGCTAGAAAAGTGATGGATGAAACTCCACATGTGATGCTTGTTGGTAAAGGGGCGTTGCAATTCGCTAAAGAAAAAGGATTCGAAGAAGAAGATTTATTGACCGCTGAGACCCGAGCTGATTATAAAAAATGGCTAGATACCTCCAAATATGATCCTATAATAAACATAGAAAACCATGACACTATAGGACTAATTACTATGGATAAAAACGGGGATTTTTCAGGAGCATGCACTACTAGTGGCTTGGGTTATAAAATGCATGGCCGTGTAGGTGATTCTCCGGTTATAGGAGCGGGACTATTTGTCGATAATGCGGTAGGCGCTGCCACAGCCACAGGTTTAGGAGAGGCTGTTTTAAAAACATGTGGTACTTTCTTGGTAGTGGAGCTTATGCGTCAAGGGATGACTCCGAACGACGCATGCAAAGAGGCGGTGAATAGGATCGCTGACAAACAGAACTATGAAAACTTTCAGATCGGATATATTGCAGTTAATAAAGCGGGTGATGTAGGCGCGTATTCTATTCACCCTGGGTTTGATTATGCACTGCATAAAAACGGGAAAAACGAAATGCACAAAGTGGATAGTCTGGTCAAATAAATCAGACCCCCTTACAATCGATTGCCGGAAAGTACGATTAGTTGAATTATAGTATTAGCTCAAAAGGATTTCAGTACCCCAATCAATAAAAATTTAGCTTTAGAAACCAAAGTGAAACAACTCCTTTAGTCACCCCGGCAATGGCTTCTTCTTTGTAACCAGACATCCCTGCTTGATGAACATCCATATCCAAGCATAGATCGAATAGCTTTTGTGGAGGGGCTTTGATGAATGTTTCTATTCTAATAATGGGCACTTAGGTCGTATTTAGTTTAATCTCTAAAAATGGTTACAGTTCCATTCAACTCTCCTGTCTGTTCCCCTTTTAGACCTGCATAATGGCAGGTGTAGAAATACGTGCCGTCAGGCAATGGATTGGAATTAGAATCATCCCCATCCCATTTTATCCTAGTGGTGGTAGCATATACTTCTGCTCCCCACCTGTTAAATAATTTAAAATCAAATTCTCCAATATAATTGAATACCGCAGGGACAAAAAAGCTGTTTAAGGAGTCTGCATTAGGAGTGAAAACATTTGGGAACACCACTCTCGGCTCACAGAAATGTGAAATCTCAATACTATCCGTACTAGAACAAGACAAAATAGGCTCTGCGATTAATACGGAGTACCATCCCGACTCTACTAACTCTATTAACTGGTCTTCTTCTCCGTTTTGCCATTCGTAGCTACCGCCATCATTTAATGCATCTAAAAAAAATGGATAATCAGTTTCTGGACATAACTCTAGAAAATTTTCAGCAAAAGGCTGCTCAGGGTTTTCTATAAAAGTAACTACTACAGAATCAGAAATTAAGTTATTATTAAACTCAAAGTCCAAGTAGAATACTCCAGATTCAGTAGCGGAGAGAAGCGTGTCTGTGAGTTCCGTGCCATCATCTATATTCCAATCTACGAGTAAATTATTCTCTTCGTCAGTCCATTGGTAAGAAGTAATTCCCTGGGTAAAGTAACTGAATGAAACAGAATCTCCATCACAAGCGAAATAATTAGAAATATCAATGCTCACCGTAGGAAAACAAATCTGCTGAAGATTAGCCGATCCACCTGTGCTAGATGTGAAACCCCATATTACCTCTGGATTACCCTCAAAAACACTATTTATTAAATTATCCTGACTAGAAATTAGCAGGACATCATCGAAGTACATTTCTAACTCGAAAGTGAATGCGTTCCATACAATTCTAGTGGTGTGATAAACTCCATCTTCTGCATTTATTCCTACTCCTAAAAGTGGCACTACCGCAGCTATAGGGTTGGAATTGTCTCCATTGTAAAATAAACCTGTATGGTCATCAGGAATATCACTAGCCAGCGCTCCGTTATCCCATGTATCAAACTCAATAGCTACAGAAGGAAATATCCCCTCTATTTCTGGGGTTTCAGAGTAATCGGCATATCCAATACCTTGGCCTACCCCTCCTATTTCACTCGTTCCAGGAGCCCTCATTACGAAGGCGAATCCATCTGCTCCATTGACATCATTTACTCCCAAGAACAAACAAAAAGTAGCATCAAATGATGCAGTTAAGTCGATAACATCTAAATCCCAAACAGCACCTGCCTGACTGTTTAGGTCTTCAGTAAGCGTAAAACAGGTGTCTGCTTCTAAACAAGCATCACCCTGAATCACAGGAATACCAAAGGCATTTCCTACAGTAATAAAATCCTGAGAGTAAAGAGATAAACTGAAAAACGAAAACAACAAAGTGAAAATCGAAATAAACTTCATGCTACGAATGTAATAAGAAAGAACCTGGTAGTTCATTTCATACACTTGGAGATTACGCCCCTAGATGAATTTATTCTAAATAAGCCCCCTTTCTGCTGAGGCTTATTTACTAAATCATGAACTAATTCTACCCCTGACTATCCCTAAGATAAACCGCCATTAATTTTTCTGATAGTTCTTCAGTAGAAAGATGTTCTATCTCTGCACGGAATTCGTCTCTGTGGATCTGTGGCATTAATTCTGCCGGAACAGGCTTTTCTTTAGCCACTTTTCTAGCCCAAAGAACGGCTCTGTTTATAAGTTGATCTTGTGCGCTTGGTAAAGGAATTTGTGTCAGCTCAAAGTTCAATTCCGATTGAATCTCTAAGAGTTTTTTCTTCTCTTCTTCGAACACAAAAGTGATGGCCGTTCCCGTTTTTCCTGCTCTAGAGGTTCTTCCGCTTCTATGAAGGTATGAATCCCTAGTGTCAGGAATGTGATACTGAATCACATGAGAAACATCATTTACATCCACTCCTCTAGAAGCTACATCTGTAGCCAAAAGTATATCTATGCTTCCAGCCTTAAACTGGTCCATGATCTTATTTCTCAATCCTTGAGGAAGATCTCCGTGAATGGCTCCACTCTTAAACTTATTGGCAGAGAGTTGCTTGAATAATTTCTGAACTCCAGATTTAGTTCTGCAGAAAACTATGGATCTATTTCCGCTGTACTTCTCTAGGTAATGTAGCAGCACATTGAGCTTTTGCTCAGGAACGAGTTCTAAGTATTCATGAGAAATTCCAGCGCTGGTTTGATCGGCATCACCTATTTCTACTTGCTTTAAATTCTTAACAAGACGTGCAGATATGATCTCCTTTACCTCTTCTGGCATGGTAGCGGAGAATAACCACGTCACATATTCAGACTTTACGTTGGTCAGAATTTTATCTATATCTGCCTTAAAACCAGTAAGCAGCATTTTGTCTGCTTCGTCCAGAATGCAGTATTGCAACGCTGATAAATCTACCAGTTTACGCTCTATCAAATCCATCAAACGCCCTGGAGTAGCTATCAAAACCTGTGTGTCAGGAGTTAAGTCTTTGGTCTGAGATTTTAATGAAATCCCTCCGTAAATAGCAGCTACATGCACGTCTTCTATATTGGCAGAAAGCGCCTGCATCTCTTTTCCCATCTGCTCGCAGAGCTCTCTAGTAGGAACTATAATAAGCGCTTGAATATGTTTTTCATCCCCTTTTATACGCTGAAGTAACGGAATCCCGAATGCATATGTTTTACCAGTTCCCGTGGCTGAGCGGCACACGAAATCTCCATCATGAGTAAGCAAAAGAGGGATCGTCTTCTCCTGAACTTCTGTGGTTTTCTTAATCCCTTTTTCTTCAAGAACTTTTCTGATACCCTCGTGAACTTTAGTCTTTGTAAATGTTTTCATGGAATATTAAAAAGGATTAGTAGCCCAGACTGTTACTTCAGGAATAAACCCCCTATCGTCCATTTCTATTACTGAGCAAATTGTATGTCCTATTTCAGTAGGGGAGAGCTTATTGGCTTCCTCTGCTTTTTCTTCTCTGGAGTCTACGTTGAACGCAGTGGTCACTTCACTCGGGTTTACTAAACAAACTCTAATGTTCTCTTTTCTGAGTTCTGCCTGCCAGCACTGAGTCATGGATCTCACAGCAAATTTAGAAGCAGAGTAAACTGTTCCTCTACCAAATCCCTTTTGAGCAGCAGTAGAACCTATATTAATAATAGTTCCTGCCTGAGCAGCTTTCATTGGTTTGACCACTTCTTGAGTTAATAATGCTAACCCAAAAACATTGGTATTAAACACCTTATTAAAGTTCTCTGGAGTGATCTCTCCTAGGATAGGGAAATCTCCTATTCCAGCATTATTAAGAAGCACATCTATATTTCCGCCTAGTGCGGCTATACACTCCGTAGCTTTATCTTTTATCGAGTCTAAATCAGAAATATCAAACACTACCGCCTTAGCTCCAGTAGCGGCAGCTGCGGCTTCTAACGTTTCTTTATTTCTGCCTGTGATTACTACGTTGGCTCCCTTTTCCACTAGTTGCCTAGCTGTTTCTTTTCCTATCCCTAAGCTTCCGCCTGTCACTAATATATTAGCCCCTTTGATGTTCATTTGTTCTTTTTTTTCGCGTTGCAAAGGTAGGAGTTATTCATCCCAAAACAGTATGAAGCCTTAGGCTATAATCCCCGCACGATTTTACCTCTGATGACCCCTTTCACAGACCGCGATGGCAAATCACGTTTTAAAGATAAAGATAGAATTATACCCGTGTTTTTTTTGATAAAACCCTTAGCTTGCATTCTATATCCATGAAAAAAATTAGTGTCAAAAAAGGAGAGATTCTTCAGCGTAAAGGAGAACTAAACTCTAAAGTTTATAAAGTTCACTCTGGACTGCTACGCAGCTACTCCATAGATGAGCAGGGTAAGGAACACATCTTCCTATTCGCTCCTGAAGATTGGATTATAGCTGACAATTCTGCTAAGGATGTTCCTAGCGAGTTATATATAGATGCGCTAGAAGACACGGAATGCGATGTAATTAATAGGTATGAAAACTTAGTGCTAGACCCTCTCAAACTTATGAAAAGAATGGCTGTTCTGCAAAACCGAGTAACCATGCTTATGAGTGCTTCTGCGATAGATCGGTACGATCACTTCTTACGCACTTACCCAAAAATAGTCCAGCGCGTTTCTCAGAAAATGATAGCCTCATACCTAGGCATTACACCTGAAGCTCTGAGCAGAGTGAAGAAAGAAAGCCATAGAAAGCGTTGATTTATTCTTGTTTTGTAGTTACGCTCAGCTAAGCTTCTTGTACCTGTTTTGGCGTTTGAGATTTCTTTCTTAGCAGTTTTTTTTAATTTATAGCCAGTTAAATTCTTACCACACATCAATAAGCAATGGGAATTCTAAGCGCTACTTTGTCTAATAAACAAATTATGAAATGGAAAACATACACGCTATGGGTGGAAGCAATGTTAAAAAATCCATCAATACCGTTTTTGCCCAGCACATAGCAAAGCGAATAACAAATGCTCTGGTGCCCAGCGCAAATTGGCGTAAATTCGCAAATGCAGAAGGAGAATTTGACAGTTTAGAAAGTCCGCCAAACACTTTGTTGACTGACTGAAGCCTAATTTTAACTTCTTTTGCAATAGAATGAAAATACTACTCACTGGTTCTAACGGCTATATAGGAAAAAGATTACTCCCAGTTTTGGTGGAATCTGGACACGAAGTGGTCTGCTGCGTAAGAGATCCAGAACGATTTAATCCGCCGAAATCTATCAGTAGCAGTATTTCTGTCATAGAACTAGACTTGCTTAAAGAGTCTACATTAGGTAACATTCCTAAGGACATCGATGGCGCGTATTATTTGGTTCATTCCATGTCTTCTGATGGAGATTTTTCCACCTTAGAAGAAGAATGCGCCATAAACTTTAGAGAAGCACTTTCTAAAACTAACACCTCCCAAGTTATTTACCTGAGCGGAATAGTCAACGAGTCTAACCTCTCTAAGCACCTCAGTTCAAGAAAGAATGTGGAGCTAGAATTAGCTCAAGGGAGTTATAATTTCACCACGCTAAGAGCGGGGATTATCATTGGATCTGGAAGTGCCTCTTTTGAAATCGTTAGAGATTTAGTGGAAAAGCTTCCTTTGATGATAGCTCCTAAGTGGCTATTAACCAAATGCCAACCCATTGGTATTTCTGATGTATTAGGCTTTTTATCTAGCTGCCTTTTTAACCCCAAAGTCTACAATCAAAGTTTCGATATAGGTGGCCCAGACGTGCTCACCTATAAAGAAATGTTACTAGAGTTCGCTAAATCCAGAAAGCTCTGGCGGAGAATTTACATAGTCCCTATAATGACCCCAAAATTATCATCTTACTGGCTCTACTTTGTCACCTCCACTTCTTATAGATTGGCTCAGTCGTTAGTAGACAGTATGAAGGTAGAAGTAGTGTGCGAAAACCGCAGAATAAATAACATTTTGAACATTGAACCTATCACTTACAAGGAGGCCTTACAAAAAGCTTTTGCTAAAATTGAAAGCAACCAAATAGTTTCTAGCTGGAAAGATGCTTATGTGAGTAGCGGAGTAGCCTATAGTATCTCGGATTTTATTCAGGTCCCTACCTTTGGGTGCTTCAAAGACCAGAGAGCCTCTAGAGTCGATGACAAAGAAAAGACTATTTACAAAGTATGGAGCATCGGTGGTGAAACTGGCTGGTATTATGGCACATGGCTATGGAAACTAAGAGGTCATATAGACAAGTTTAACGGGGGAGTCGGCTTAAGAAGAGGCCGAACCAATCTTCACGAAATTAACGTTGGAGATTCATTGGATTTTTGGCGAGTGCTCTACGCTAATAAAGAAGAGGGAAGATTGCTTCTTTTGGCCGAAATGAAACTTCCAGGAGAAGCCTGGTTGGAGTTCAAGATGAAAGGAGATGAGCTGGTTCAGACAGCTACTTTTCGACCACTTGGATTGGCAGGGAGAATGTATTGGTATGCGGTACTTCCATTTCATGGCTTCATCTTTAGCGGAATGCTCAGAAAGCTGGCAAAGACGAATTCTTAAAGAACTTCTTTCATGTCGTCGTGGGACTTTTTGCATGGCTTCAGCTCCAATATTACTTACATTCTAGATTATAGCCAACGATTTCAAGGATCAAGAGAAGCTAACTATTAATTTTACAATAAAAAGGGCACATGAAAGTCAATAAAATAGCCATTATAGGTTGCGGAAATTTAGGGACATCTATTCTTAACGGATTGATTTCTAGCGAATATTACTCAAATAAATCTATTACCGTTACTAGAAGAAACGTTATCTCACTGGAGAAATATAAGAATGAAGGTATACATATAACAACAGATAATACGGAGGCTGCGCAGCAGGCAGATATTCTTTTGATAGGCCTAAAACCATTCAGAATTCTGGAAGTGTTGGCAGAGCTAAAACCGCACTTGACCAAAGACAAAACCATTGTTTCATTAGCTACAGGAATTACTATTTCTCAGATAGAGGAAGTATTAGGTGCTGGAATATCTGTGTATAGAGCCATGCCCAATACTGCCGCTGATATCAAGGAATCTCTCACCTGTATCTGCGCTAATCACGCTATTTCTGAAACAGATGAAGTGACTGAAATATTTAACTCCGTAGGGAAATCTATAGTGATAGAGGAAGGGCTAATGGAAGCAGCCACCGTTTTAGGAGCGTGTGGAATAGCTTATGTACTAAGATTCATAAGAGGAATGATTCAGGGTGGAATAGAAATAGGATTTAGCGCTAAAGTGGCTACTGATATAGTTACTCAAACAGTAAAAGGAGCTTCAGAGTTATTAATACAAAACGAAACACATCCAGAGGCTGAAATAGATAAAGTAACCACTCCAAGAGGATGCACCATAGCCGGCCTAAACGAAATGGAACACCACGGGTTTAGCTCTGCGCTTATTAAAGGAATTGTAACTTCTTATGAGAAGATCTAGGAAAGATTTATTTAACCAAAAGACCAACCTCACCCAATCCATCGCAAGTGGTCTTCACCTCATCTCCTGCTTTTAAAAACACTGCAGGGGTAGCCGCTCCTGCTAAAAGAACCATTCCTTTTTTGAGCTCAATTCCTTCTCTTTTGAATATTCTAGTAGCTTCCAAAAATGAATTCCATGGGTTTCCTAGAATATCATCTGTAGAACCAGACTGAACTACTTCTCCGTTTACTTCTAGAGAAATGGAAAGATGATCAAACTTGTTTTCTGCTGTGAGCCATTCTCCTAATACATATCCTGTAGAAGAACAATTATCTGCTATCACGTCTTCTAGTGAAAACTTGAAATCCTTGTATCTAGAATCTATGATTTCTATAGCTGCACATACTGCGTCTACATAATTAGGGATGTCTGCTTCTGTGAGCACTTCAGGAATGTCTTGACTGATTCTGAAAGCCACTTCTGGCTCTGCTCTAGGGTGAACATATTTAGACAATTCCAGTGCGGCTCCATCCTTTAACTCCATGTTAGAAGTCAACCTTCCCCAGATAAGTTCATTCACGCCCATCTGTTCCATCTTGGCCTTAGATGTAAAGCCCATTTTATAGCCTAATAATTTTTCTCCTCTGCCTAACCGCTGATCTATAGACGCTACTTGAACTTTATAAGCATCTGCTATTGAAAGCTCTTGGTCTATGCTAATCTGTGGAACTGCGTCTGCATTTATAGCAGCTGAATCTAGGTGTTTGGCTAATTCTAAAATAGACTTGGACATGTGGATTTATTTTGGGTGCAAATCTAAATGGTTTCTACCAAATCAACCCACACTTATCTGACTTGACCTCTAACTAAACTTCCCGTAGAAAATTCTGATCCAGAAGTAGCTTCTACTATCAAGTTTACACATTCTACCGAGGCAAAAGAAATGTGGTTTTCTAACCGCTCTTTTAACTGCTCTGGAGAAATTCCTGAATAGGTGTTTACTATGATATACGCCTTCTTATTCAGCAGCGCTGACACTCCCTTTATAAGGTCGTCGAGTTGGGTTTCTAGCTTCCATATTTCTCCCTTAGGCCCTCTGCCCCATGAGGGTGGATCCATAATAATCAGGTCGTATTTCTTTCCTCTTTTTACTTCCTTTTGTACATAACTCAGCGCATCTTCTTTCATCCATCTCACATCTTTAAGGCCACTGCTTTCCATGTTTTCTTTAGCCTTGGAGATTAACTGACTAAAGGCTTCTACATGGGTGACGTCTGCTTTTACGGTCTTGGCTGCCAATGATGCGCCACCTGTGTAAGCGAATAAATTCAGGGCTTTTGAGTTTTTTTTGCGTTGCAACGCTGAAAAAATATATTCCCAATTACTACTCTGCTCGGGAAAAACTCCGATGTGTTTGAACTGAGAAATACTGAGGTTGAACGCCAATTTACAGCTCCCGTTATAAGCGATTGACCAAGGGGTTAGCTGTTTACTCCAATTGCCAGAATTGGCTGATGACTGGGTAAAACGCGTCGTTACTTGCTGGCTCCACTCCTTTTGACTCAGTCTAGGTTTTCCTTTAGCCGCCACCTCTGGTCTTTCTGTGATAACAGCCCCGAAACGTTCTAGCTTCTTCCCGTTTCCGCAGTCTATAAGCTCGTATTCCTTCCAGCTGGGCGCTATAATTCTTTTGGTCTTCAGGAGAATGGATTTTTAATGTATAGACTGCAAACTTAGCTTAGTTCTTTCGAAATACAGAGACTATCAAATTATCTGGGAATTCTTTTTTACTGATTTCACGGTACTCGCTTTTTAAGCCTTTCACCATTCCTAGATATCCCACATCATAAGGGCCCGCATTATTAAAGAGAATGATTTCATTTTTTCTCATTTCACTCGCTTTACTCTTCACTTGATCTGCAGTGTAAAGCGGAAATACTTCAGCCTCATTTAGTTTTTCTGTTACCTGATCTATCTCTTTGAAAATCTCTAAATCATAATGGTAACTGAAATTTAACTTTGACCACACTGGATATAGAATAATTATACTCCCCTCATTCTCTAGCGTTTTAACTTCTTCTACTGCAGCCTTAATTTCTCTCCTGCAATATTCTTTTTCCATAGAAAACGAATCTATCATGTGCGCTAATAGTAATAGAGTGGCTATGGCTTGAAGCCACTTAAAATGGGCGAATCGTTCTATAAAAGCTCCTATAAAAACATACAGCCCAATACTGCAGTAAAGCGCATATCGATCTATAAACATAGGGATTTCAGAGGAAACCTGATACATGAGTCCTAGCGGAATTAACCACCAGATGAACACTATTATGTATTTCTTGGGGGTCTTAAACAGTTGACTAAAAATTAACGCCAAAGCTAAACCTATGGGTACAAAAAACTCCATCAGCCTAAACACCATTCCAGAGTTTAGAAAAGCATGAACTTGAATCTTAAATTGGCCTGCAGGTGGAGGCTCGACCCAAGTGCCGTCTGTAGACCTAACAAAAAACTGTTCGATGAAAACTACGAGCAAAGGAACAAAGCTAAAAGCCGTGCCTAATAATACCCAAATAAATCTTTTAAATATTACTTTGTTTTTCAAATAAAATAGCGCGGAAAGGCCTTCTATCATTATTACAAACCAGCCGAAATAATGTGAGTAAATAAGAGCCACATTGCAAAGCAATAAAAACCAAAAATCCCTCGGCTTTCCCTCTTCTGCAGATTTTAAAAAGAAGAATAGCCCTCCACTGGTGCATAAACACATCAGTCCGTACATTCTTAATTCACCCGAGAAATAGAAGAAGTACTTAGAAAACATAAATAATCCAGCGGCTAACAATCCAGCCCAAAAACTAAAAAATCGTTTTCCTGTGATGTAAAGAACACCCGCAGTCAGAGAACTAATAAAAAGAGGTAAAATTCGCAAACTCTCCTCAGAAAAACCAACCAGTTTAGACCAAAAATGAACCAAAACCATAAACAAAGGAGGGTTAGGTTCTTTTGTACATAAGCTTACTATTTCCTTGACTGATTTCTGAGAATGATACAGCGTAAATGGCTCATCTAAGCATAAATCCCTCACTCCTAGATATGGGAGTTTCCAAAAAAATGAAAAGCTAATTATAGCCAGTATAAATAACTGGTCAGCATATTTATTAAAGAAGTCTTTCAAGCGCGTTGTGATAGTCAATTATTTCTAGAACTTTGGTCCTAAGCAAAGATGCATTTAAAACAAAAGTAGTTGGATTCATTTCACAAAAAAAAACAAGGGCAGATAGGTGAAGATTTAGCTGCCGAATACTTACTTAAAAACGGGTATACTATTAAGTCTAAAAATTGGAGGTATCACCCTTATGAAATAGATTTAATAGCACAGAAACAAGGGGTCTATATTTTTGTAGAAGTAAAACTTAGGGAGAATAACGATCTCATAGCTTTATGGGAGACGGTGAGCAAAGGCCAGCAGCAACGTGTGGTCTCTGCTGCTCATGAATATTTATTGATGAATGATCTCGATTGCGAGTCTAGATTCGACATCATAGGAATAAAAATTACCCTAGGGAAAATCGCTGTAGAACACTATAAAGATGCATTTTACGCCTAAAAAACACTTCTTCATTGGAAGTGATGTGTTAGTTTCATAAATTTGCGATAGTACTGAAGAAATGAATTTTAACCAAGCCATACAAGACTTACTGTTTGAACACGAATGTGTCATCATCCCTAGGTTCGGTGGGTTTGTTACTAGTTATAAGCCTGCGTTTATCCACCCTAAGAAGCAGATGGTGTTTCCGCCGTCTAAAAAATTGTCTTTCAACGTCAACCTTAAAAATAATGATGGACTGCTGGTTAATTATATTTCGCAGAAAGAAAACATTAGCTATCAGACAGCTGCAGAGTTTGTAACTTCTTCTGTGGAAGAGTTTAAAAATGAGCTCAACATCGGCAAAAGACTCTCACTAGAAGGAATAGGATGGATTTCGGTAAACACTAGTGGAGCCCTGGAATTCTCTCCTGAAGATACGGGTAATTTTCTCAGAAACTCATTTGGCTTAAAACCAGTTTTTCTGCCAACTATAGAAGAATTACTAACCGATAAGGTAATTACTCCCCAAGTAGAATCAGTTGTAGAGGCTGAAGTTATTTCTATAGCGCCTACTAAGGAAGAAGAAACTCCCTCTAGAAGAAGAAAAATAGGATGGGTGGCAGCTGCTGCTTTTGTGGGCGTAATGTTCATAGGAGGAATGCAAATCCAAGAAAACTCTGCAAACATCGCTTCGTTTTTTAGCAGTTTTATGCCTGGACAAACAGCGGTGAAAGAAGCTAACTTTCTACCAAGATTAGAAGATGAAAAACTTCACTTCACGTATGAAGAAGAGGTGAGTGAATTAGCATTAATAGTTAACCAAAATCCGGAATTAAAGTCTGTTTTCTATTCTTTCGAGAACAGAGAGATTAGTCCAGATGGATTAAAGGTTGTTCTTAAAACTTCTGCTACTGAAGGCAGTTCAACTAAATATAAGCGCAATTCATCTAGCTTAGAGCTTTACTTTGTAGTCGCTGGATGTTTCCAAGATGAAACCAATGCGGATGGGCTAGTAAAAAAGCTCAGAAAAAAAGGGTTTGATGCTGGGGTATTCGGAAAAAAAGGAAGACTTCACCTAGTATGTTACGGTAGCTATACAAACCGTTCAGCTGCTAAATCTGCTCTTCAGGTTATTAAATCTAGCGAAAACCCTGAAGCCTGGGTGAAAAAACACTAATTCTATCTTGATACAGTCTGTTGTGCTCCTCGTTTCTTTTCGTGTTTTTTATTTTTTTCGCTTAAAATAGGCCCTATGATTTTTAAGTCTGTTCCACTTACCAAAGCGGATTTATCAGGAATAGATAACATCATTTTTGATTTTGGCGGGGTATTATTCGACATCGATTATGACGCTCCTGTTCGGGCATTTTCAGCCTTAGGAGGGAGAGGGTTTGAAGCTCTTTACGCACAGAGCGGACAGACTCAATTATTCGACAAGTTAGAAACCGGAAACATCTCTAGCCAAGATTTTTTTGCTGAAATAAGAGCCGCTTTAGGATTAAACCACTCAAATGAATTACTAGAAGAAGCCTGGCATACGATTTTACTTGACATTCCTAAAGAGAGAGTAGATATGATCTACAAACTAAAAAATCAGTTTAAGACCTATGTTTTTTCTAATACAAATGCCATTCATGTCGAAGAATTCGAAAAGATCGTAGATCGGGCTATGGGTATAGAATACTTTAAATCCGCCTTCGAAAAAGTTCATTATTCTAATGAGCTAGGATTTAAAAAGCCATATCCAGAATCATTTACTAAATACTGCCTATTAGAAGGTTTAGAGCCGGCCAAAACGCTATTTATCGACGACAGTATGCAGCACGTAAAGGGAGCAGAAAAAGCGGGTTTATTGGCTTACCACATAGATGTTACTAAAATGGATGTGAGAGCCGTTTTTCAAGCGTTGCTTGATTAGCTTAACTTCCAAAGCTGGCTGCTGTTAGGGGTTCAAAAATATTCAGATCAAACTCGCCGGCAGGTGATGTAATGTGGTCAAAAAATATCTGAAATTACACCCTGGCATACCTTCGATCTTTTATGAATGCTAAAGGGAGAAAACTCAAATGGAATACCGCTAGCTAGGGGAGAAAACTGACTAGTCATATTTTGATTAATGTTAGGATTAAACATTAGGTCGTTCTCTTGTATCTTACTTTTATAGGTCAGAACAACACTTCATTTTTACGAGAGAAAAGATATAGTGATAGATTCTTATCCCTGCGCGTGCACTCCAAAAAATATATAATAAATTAGCTGCTCTTTTAGCAGCCAAAAAAACTAGCAGAAACAAGATGAAAAAGCTATTAATCATAGATAACTACGATTCGTTTACCTATAATTTGGTGCACATTCTAAAAGGCATAGGCAGCTATGAGGTGGAAGTGAAAAGGAATGATGAAGTAGAGATTTCATACGTCTTAGAGCGCGATAAAATAATCCTTTCGCCAGGCCCTGGGATTCCCTCAGAGGCAGGAGGAATGATTGAGATTATAAAAGCTATTTCTACGCAGAAGACCACCCTGGGAGTCTGCCTGGGACACCAAGCGCTCACGGAATATTTCGGTGGAGAACTACTCAATCTGAATGAAGTGTATCACGGAGTAGAAGGACAGATGACAAGAACGGATGATGACTGCCCTATTCTGAGAGGAATAGACAAAACTTTTCAAGCGGGTAGATACCACTCCTGGGTGAGTGAAAAAAGTAGTTTCCCTAAAGAACTAGTAGTGACATCAGAAGACGAAAAAGGAGAAATCATGAGCTTCCGACAT
>CESU01003584.1_pt1 | contig 18828 bp, 16 predicted proteins | sample 531141 | NCBI WGS metagenome assembly CESU01 (sample SAMEA2621401, study PRJEB7988) | marine metagenome | isolation source: saline water (ENVO:00002010), including
AATCCTTAAAAAATGATTAAAATGGGAAAAGGACAAGAGTTATATAAGAGAGCAAAAAAATTAATCCCTGGTGGTACTATGTTACTATCCAAAAGACCTGAAATGTTTTTACCAGAACAATGGCCTTCATATTTTTCTAAAGCAAAAGGTTGTTCAGTTTGGGATCTTGAAGGAAATGAGCTAATCGATATGTCGATAATGGGTATTGGAACTAATACCTTAGGGTACGGTAATGATACAGTTGATGCTGCAGTTATGGAAACAATTAAGAAAGGTAATATGAGTACTTTAAACTGTCCCGAAGAAGTTTACTTAGCCGAAAAATTAATTGAAATTAATCCCTGGGCTGATATGGTGCGTTTTGCACGAACTGGAGGTGAAGCAAACTCCATAGCTATTCGAATAGCCAGGGCTGCATCAGGAAAAGACAATGTCGCAATTTGCGGTTATCACGGATGGCACGATTGGTATTTGTCAGCTAACCACAACGCAGGAGATGATTTATCATCTCATTTATTATCAGGACTCAGTCCGAATGGAGTTCCTAAGAGTTTGAAAAATACAGTATACCCTTTCAATTATAATGACTTTGATGAGTTACTAACAATAGTTGACACAAACGATATTGGAGTTATTAAAATGGAAGTGGTTAGAAATTTTGGTCCTGAAGATAATTTCTTACAAAAAGTTAGAGAATTAGCAAACAAACTTAACATTGTTTTAATTTTTGATGAATGTACTTCAGGATTTAGGGAAACTTTTGGTGGAATCTATCAAAAATATGGTGTTGAGCCAGATATGGCAATGTATGGTAAAACTCTTGGAAATGGATACGCTTTAACTGCAGTAGTTGGAAAAAAATCTGTGATGGAAGCTGCTCAAAATACTTTTATTAGTAGTACTTTTTGGACTGAAAGAATAGGTCCAACTGCAGCACTTGCAACGTTAAAAGTTATGGAGGAAACTAAATCGTGGGAGGTAATCACCAATATTGGAAAAAAAATGAGACAGGATTGGCAAAAATTAGCAGATGACCATAATTTGGAAATTGAAATTTCAGGAATTCCTGCCATAAGCACTTATAGTTTTAAAAGTAATAAAAGCTTAGAGTACAAAACATTTATTACTCAGGAAATGCTTAAAAAAGGATATTTAGCGAGTACTAATTTTTATGCATCTACCGCTCATAATGAAGGTAATCTTAATCTATATTTTGAAGCCCTTAACGATGTTTATTTTATTATTAGCGCCTGTGAAAGAGATGAACAAAAAATAGAAGACTTATTGAAAGGAACTGTATGTCATTCGGGTTTCAAAAGATTAAACTAAGAAATGAATAATTATAAAGTTCTTAATCAACAAATATTTAAATCAGGTGTTTTTTCAATCGTTCCAATTCGCTATGAGGATCGAATAAATATTATGAACTGGCGTAATGAGCAAATGTATCACCTTCGTCAAAATAGTAAATTGAGTGAAGAAGATCAAGATTATTATTTTCATAAAGTTGTACATCCATTATTTTCTAAGGAAAAACCGAATCAAATTTTATTTTCCTATTTAAAAGAAAATAAATGTATTGGCTATGGAGGTTTGGTTCATATTAATTGGATAGATAAAAATGCTGAAATATCATTTGTTTTAAATACAAATCTGGAATCAAATCAATTTAGTTTTCATTGGTCTAATTATTTGAAATTGTTAGAGAAAGTTGCATTTAAAGAACTTTTCTTAAACAAAATTTTTACTTATGCTTTTGATTTAAGACCACATCTATACCTTGTTTTAGAACAAAATAACTATAAAAATGAAGCTATTTTAAAAGAACATTGTTATTATGATGAAACATTTATCGATGTGTATATTCATCAAAAAAGAAATCCTTTTTTTCTTAAGAAATTAAATAAAACTCATCAAAAGTTGCTCTTTAATTGGGTAAACGATTATGATGTAAGAGAAAATTCATTAAGAACGGAGCCAGTTCTATGGGAAGATCATTTGAAATGGTTTAAAAACCAACTTATAGATGCTCAAAGTAAAATTTTTATTTTTGAGAAAGAAGATATTCAGATAGGTCAAATTCGTATCAACAAAATAGAAGATAGATGGCTTATTGATTATTCAATTGATAAAGACCATAGGGGAAAAGGGTATGGTTTATTGATGACTAATGCTTTGGTCAGAAGATTCAATAGTTTTAAGTTTAAAGCAGTTGTAAAACACACTAATACTCCTTCAAAAAAAGTGTTTGAAAAACTCGGTTATTGTAAAAAAAATAATCAAAAAAGAAATTTAATTACATATTTATTCAATTAATATATATAATTTAAAAAAATGAGTAAGTACGTTATCTTGTCAGAAAAATCGTGGAATTCATTACTATTTCGTGAGTTATCTTTGCAAACAAAGGATGATTGGGTACTAATTTCACAAAAAAAAGATTTTAATTTAAAAAATTTAAAAAAAATCAATCCAGATAAAATTTTCATACCACATTGGTCTTACATAATTTCTGAATTAATTTTTAATTCTTACAAATGTATTGTGTTTCATATGACGGACTTACCATACGGAAGAGGTGGAAGTCCCTTACAAAATCTTATATTGCTAGGGCATAAAAACACTAAAATTTCAGCTTTACAAGTTGAAAGCGGAATTGATACTGGCAATATTTATTTAAAAAAAGATTTGTCTTTGAATGGGTCAGCACAAGATATATATGAGCGAGCAAACGATGTTATTAGAAATATGATAGTCGAAATCGTGAAAACTAAACCAGTACCAATTAAACAAGAAGGAAAACCCACACTATTTAAAAGAAGAAAACCTTTTATGAGTAACATGGACGATGTTGAGAGTTTAGATGAAGTATACGATTTTATAAGAATGTTAGATGCAGATGGGTATCCACATGCCTTCTTAGAAACAAGCAATTGTAAATTTGAGTTTAGAAAAGTTTCAAAACAAAATGATAATACATTAAATGCCTATGTTAGAATTATTAAAAAATAAAAGAATTTTGGTAGTAGTTGCTCATCCAGATGATGAACTACTTGGATTAGGAGGAACACTAAATAAAATAGTTAACGACTATAATACGTTTATTAGGGTTGTAATTTTAGGTGAAGGTCTTACTTCTCGTTCTGATGAAAGAGATACCAAAAAATGGAATAAAGAATTAGAAAAGCATAGGAGTAATATAAAAATGGCTCAAAAAACTATTGGATACCAAGAATTATCAGTGCATCAAATAGCCGATAATAGATTTGATTCGATAGATTTATTAGATATTGTTAAATTAATAGAAAAGGAAAAAGCTGAATTTATTCCAGATTATATCTTTACTCATCATGGAGGAGATGTTAACATAGATCATCAAAGGACATTTGAAGCAGTGATTACTGCAATCCGTCCAATGGAACATGAAACAACTAAAGGTATATTTTCTTTTGAAACACCATCGGGGACAGAGTGGAGAGCCTCTACAGATCCTCACCATTTTATACCCAACATTTTTGTAGAGTTATCTGAAGAAAATGTACAAGCTAAAATAAAAGGAATGGAGTGTTATGAATTTGAAAAGAGAGCATATCCTCACCCAAGATCACCAGAAGCGTTGCATATCGTATCGAAAAAGAACGGAATACAAGTTGGTTTTCACTTAGCGGAAGCCTTTATGTTAGTAAGATTAAAAAGTTAACTATGACTCAAATTAAAAGTAAAGTGTTTGTTATTGCCGAATTATCGGCTAATCACAACGGAAGTATAGAGACTGCATTAGAAACAGTGAGAGCAGCTAAAAGAGCTGGTGCTGACGCAATAAAGCTTCAAACTTATACAGCGGAAACTATGACTATAGATTGTAAGAATGACTTTTTTATGATTAAGCAAGATACTGCTTGGGATGGTGAATATTTATATGATTTATACAAAAGAGCCTACACTCCATGGGAATGGCATAAGGATATTTACGACTTAGCAAAACAAGAAGGACTGATTTGTTTTTCTTCTCCTTTTGATAACAGTGCAGTAGATTTTTTAGAAGAATTAAACTCTCCCATTTATAAAATAGCTTCTTTTGAAATTACAGACATACCACTTATTGAGTATACAGCTAGCAAAGGAAAGCCAATGATAATTTCTACTGGAATTGCTGAAATTAAAGATATAGAGCTAGCAATCGAAACCTGTAAAAAGTGTGGTAATAATGATATTACAATACTTAAATGTACTTCTGCTTATCCTGCTGAACCTACAGACGCTAATTTATTAACCATTCAAGACATAAAAGATCGTTTTAGAGTTAAGGTTGGTTTGTCTGATCATACTTTGGGAATTGAAGGTCCAGTTGTAGCTACAGCATTAGGAGCTACTGTAATAGAGAAGCACTTTATTCTTAATAAATCAATTGGAGGTCCCGATGCTCATTTTTCTTTGGATGAAAAAGAGTTTTCAAAAATGATCAAATCTATAAGATTAGCTGAAAAAATGATAGGAAAAGTAGATTATGAAATGACAGAAAAGAAAAAGAAAAGTCGTCAGTTTTCACGCTCTTTATTTGTGGTAAAAGATGTTAAAGTTGGAGATCAGATTACTATAGAAAATGTAAGAAGTATTCGTCCTGGATTTGGGTTGCATCCAAAGTATTTTTCTGAAATAATAGGAAAAGAATTTAAAGAAGATATAGATATGGGCACACCACTTTCATTAAAAAATATAGATAACTATTTATAATCTTACAGTTTTTATTCAAATAATATTTGTGTAATTATATACTATTAATTAAATACCATCATAAATATGTTTAAGTTGAGAAAAAATGTAGAACATAAAAATATATTATATATTTTGTTTGGAGTTCTTTTAGAAAAAGCATTTCCATTTATCATAGCTTTTATTTTTATAAGATTTATTAGTGATGCTGAATACGGTATGTGGGTGATATATTTTCAGCTTATTTTAATTTTTGCATCAACAGTTATCTCCCCCATACAATTATTTTTTAACAGAGAGTTTAACAAAGATAATTTTGAGAAAATAAAAATATATAATTTTCAGCTAATTGCTCCAGTATTTATTTTTTTCCTTTTAATATTTTATTTATTATTCGATGTATTATTTTTACACTTAGTTTTGTCTCTATTATCAGTGGTAACTTTGATTTTAAATAATTTATTATTTAATTATTTAAGATTTAATGATCAAAACTTAAAGTATTTATTGTTTTCTTTTTTTAGGTTTATCTGTTTCTTTATAATACTTAGCTGTTTTGTTATATTGAATGATAATCTTCAAATTGAAGGTCTGTTTATAGGTTTAATATTAAGTAATCTAATTGTAATATTAGTATTTAGAAAACTAATTGAAATCAAAACACAGAAATATAAAATTCAAGAATTCTTAAAGCTATGTTCATATGGACTTTTAACTCTCTCATTGGGGGGGGTAGATAAACTTATTTTACTACATACGAACTTGGATATTTTAGATCTAGCAATGTTGGGTTATGCACTTGTGTTTGCAAACTCCACAAGCATAATGGTAGAGGTAATTAAAAAATATTTTTCTCCTATATTTTTTAAGAATTTTAATGATTTGAAATTTTATAGTCCCTCTACTGTAAAGAGAACTATTGAGGCTAATATATTTTTAGCTTTCTTTCAACTTTCCTTTCCTTTTGTACTATTCTTAATCTTAGATTATTTTCAATTTACTAAGGAATCGTTAATTGGGGTTGATTTTCTTTATTTACTTTTATTATTGTCAATTTCTTTGACTATTCATAACATTTATCACTTCATAAATCCTTATATATTTTATATTAATAAAAGCCATTATTTGTCATTAATTATAATTGTTACAGCTTTAGTTTTTGTCTTATCAATCTTATCTATTGAGCAAATGAGTTTAATAAAATTATCATTTAATAAAATTATTTCAACTTTACTTTTAATAACTTCAAGTTTTTTTTGTGTAAAATTTCTAAAACAAAATAGTAATGTTTGAGAACCTATTTCTTCATCAAAAATTAAATTTCGAGTTATCTTATGAGTTTAGAAATAAACACTTTATACTATTCCCATTATATTTTATTTTTTTATTCTTTGTTTGTCTTATTAGTAGTTTAATGAAATTAATTTTCAAAAATAAACTTGAATTTAATTCGCATTTATTTATTACTTTTTCTAAAAATCAATTAAAAGTTTCAAATATTTTTAATAAACACAATACAGATTTACATTTTGATTTTAAAAATTTTAAAGTCAAATCGTCTAAAATATCTTTAATTCAAAACCTTATATTTTTTGGATTAGTTAATGTATTAAGTTTAAGTTCGCTGTTAAAGATTCTTAAAATTAATGATTTTAAATTTTTTAAAATGAATTGGTTCAGGATTTGCAACTTATTATTCATTGAGGCTGTTTTAAAGCAATTAAAAAATAAGGATAAATTAGTTATTATTTCTAATGATCATTCAATCTATAATATTTTTATAATTAATTGGTGTAATTTGAATAATATCGAGACTATGTATATCCAACACGCTCCTGTCACTGAAAAATTCCCTCCATTGAGATGTGATTATAATATATTGTTTTCAAAATCTTCAGAAGTTATTTATTCTAAAATATCACCAATAACTGTCAACTATAAGATTTATTCAGATTTTCGACTAATTAATTTATTAAGCTTAAAGAGTGACGGATTTATAAATGAGAACTCAATATTAATTTGTACTAATGAATTAGATAAAGTTGAAAATGTCAAAAAATATGTTGATTTTTTTATTAAAATAAATTATGAAGTAACAATTAGAAAGCACCCTGCTGATAGAAGAGCTTGGGCTATAATGAATACTACCTTGTCTCTGAACAGTCTTCAAGAAGATTTTACAAATAATAATATAATCTTGTGTAATGAAACTGCATTATTTTTAGAAGCTGCTATTTGTAATAAATTAATTTATAAATGTAATTTGTCCTCATTTTTTGACAATTATGGATATTTAAATGATGGCCTTATCTATAAAGAATATAATACCCCCGAACAACTGGATACTGACATAAAAAAGAAATATATATCTTATAATAAGAATAAACTGAATTTTTATACGGGAGATTTGCTGAATCATAAAGCTCACATTTCAGAAATAAATAATTTTTTATTATCTTATTAGTTTAATGTTAATGGATTCTAAACAGATACCTAACAGTTTATCTACAAATGGCATTTCAATTCATAGAAGTTCCCTTGAAAAGGATAAAATTGAAGTTTAATATCTAGTTTTAAAATACAATTAAAAAACAAAAAGTATATGGATTGATGATCAAAAAAGCGATTCTAAATTCTCAGTTTGTTTATAATAAAATAAATTACACTATTCTACTAGGTTTGTACTGTAAAAACAAGAAATTTTAAAAAATTTAAATATTAAATTAGACTTATTATGAAATATTTTTTAGGTGAAATAAAATATTATATGAATTTTTTATTTTCAGATTATAATAAATTACTTCATGTCAAAGAAATCCGTAGAAATGGTATTACCGTAATACCAAATTTTTTAACGGAAGAAGAGTGTAAATTTCACATTGATAAAATAAATAATTGTGTTAAAACAAAGAAAATATCATGGAATGACATAGATAATAGTGATGTCAGGATTTTTGGATATGAAAACTTGGTAAAAGAGGCTTCTAATTTGTTTATTACAATAGATTTTGTCTATAAAAACTATATATCTATAATAAAAAGAAACTCTTTTTTAATGGCAAACAGAGTTTGTTTTAAAAAAAACAACAAAGGCTCTGGTGGTGGTTGGCACAGAGATTCCTTAAATCGAAGACAGCTTAAATACATGATTTATTTAAATGATGTTAATGATAAAAACGGTGCGTTTGAATATGTACCTAAAACTCACACGGCTAAGAATAAATTTATAACAAACCATTTTCTTACTAAAAAAACTCGCTATACAGATTCCGAAATGGAAAATTATAAACAAAAATTTCCTTCAAAACTTTATGCAGCTAAAAAAGGAACTTGTGTTATTTTTGATTCTTCAGGTTTACATAGAGGAACACCTTTAACAGATGAAGGAGGGGTAAGGTATGCTATAACTAAATACATGTATGATTCTAAAATACCAAAGCATATACAAAAGTTAATTCTTAAAAAATGATTGCTAAGTCTTATATAAAATATATTGTGTTCTACATTTTTTTAACATATTTAATACAATTTATATTTTATTATTTTGGGTTTTATAATGAAATATGGAAAACTTCCGAAAATTACTTTTTCTTATTTTTACAATTAAGTAGTTTTTTTGTTTTGAGTTTACTTTTTTTCTTCAAAAATCCAATTTCTATATTATTTGATGCTTTTTACTATTCGACTAGACATTTAGGAAGATTTATTATTAAACACAAATCAGCAATAATTTTTACTTGTTTAATATTATCTCTTTATTTTGTTGTAAATAATTTTAACTCCTACCGATATTCAGCTCAAAGATTATCTGATAGTATTAATTTGCCTTTATTAATTTTAACATTTTTTAAAAGTGCAATTTTTGCATATGTTTATATAGATTTTGATTTAAAAAAACAATGCATAAATAAGGACTTCTTATCATTATATCAAAAAACAGGCATAATTTTAATACAACTTTTTTCTGTCACCGGATTAACTAGTGGTTTAATGTTAGTTGTTAGTATTTATCTGTTATTTGCCTTTAATCCAGATAAAAAAAATAGATCTTTCTTGTTTTTTTTTAAATATTTATCAATATTTCTTGTTTTTTGTTTTTTATTTATTGCATCGTATGCAGTTAAATGGAAAGTTGGTTTTCAGGAATCTATTAGCTTAATAAAAGAATTAGATTTAAAAAATTACCTCGAATATATGGTTTCACGTTTAAGTATTAGTTATTATGCTTTAATGAATTACACTAATTTAAACCTCAATTATATAGATTACATTGAAAACGTATCAATTACTCATAGAAATCTAATTTTTAGATTTGACTCATTAATTGGCGGAATTCTGGATGTAACTAAACCAGCCGTTAATTCCATAAATAGATTAAATTATACTTTAATCAATAATGACTATATTGATGATAGATCTGGTACTTCTCCAGGTATAATAGCATCTTTTTTATACCAATTTGGTAGTTTTTTAGGCCTGCTATTAGCCAGTTCGTATGTTTCATATGTTTTTAAATTAGCCGATTCAGTAAATAAATTTTCTTTGTTAAAGTTACTCGTATTAATTATGTTTTTTCAGGGTGTTTTCAAAACACCTTTTCAAGCTCTACTTATCTTTGATACAAATTTTTTAAGTTTAATTATATTTATTTATTATAGTAAAAATGTATTTAGTTTTAATAAAAAATATGATTTAGATATAATTGAAAAGGATTCCCCGTTAACAGTAAAAACTAAATAAATTCTAACAGAACGTGAAAGAACTTGTTTCAATAATAACACCATCATATAATTCAGAAAAATTTATTTCGGAAACTATTAGTTCTATTATAAATCAAACATATACAAATTGGGAGTTATTGATAACAGATGATTGTTCAATTGATAACACAATAAATATTGTTAAATCATTTCAGAAAAATGATTCTAGAATTAAATTATTTATTCTAAAGTCAAATGGTGGTGCTGGCTTAGCTAGAAATAACTCAATAAGAAATGCAAAAGGGAGGTATATAGCTTTTTGTGATTCAGACGATCAATGGAAAACAAATAAAATTGAAAAACAATTAGGTTTTATGAACCGACTTAGTTTAAAATTTACTTATTCATCATATGATGTTGTAGATGAATTTGGCTCTTTTAAGTCGGTTAAAGAAGCTCCCAAAACAATTTCGTACAAAATGATGTTAAACAATAATTATGTGGGTTGCCTTACAGCAATTTATGATAGAAAATTGTTAGGGAATCTTTATATGAATGAAATAAGAAAGCGTCAAGATTGGGCTCTCTGGCTATATATCATGAAGATATTAAAAACAACAAGGGGTATGTCTGAGTCACTAGCAATTTATCGTGTTAGATCAAATTCTATTTCCAAAAATAAAGTTGAAATGTTAAAATATAATTATCAAGTTTATAATATTGTCTTAGGATATAATCATTTTCTATCTTTTTTTTTAATAATTAACTATATATTTCAATATATCATTAAAAAAATAAATAAACAATAGTATGAAGAGCAGGTTTTAGTTTTTATTGATGTAAGTATTTAAAAGTTAAAATTCATAACGTTCTAGAAAGAATTAAAAGTTATTCAATAGCTAACTAAGATGTTAATAAAAGTTAAATTTTAAAGCTATAAATTAGTTGGAGCTAGGGTTACTTAAAGAATTTATTAATAACAATGAAAAATATTATAATTACTGGATCATCAGGTTTTTTAGGTGCAAAAATTTATAACTATTTCAATTCAAACAATCTTGTTTGTTCTGTGGGTAGATCATTAAATAACGATCTTATTTGTGATTTAAGTACTAATGTTCCTGTGTTTTCGAATATTTTTTTTGATACAGTAATTCATTGCGCAGGGAAAGCACATATCGTTCCTAGAACACAGAAAGAAGTGGATGAATTTAATGAAGTTAATTTTGTAGGCACTAAAAATTTAATAAAAGGCATAGATTCAATACCAAAACTTCCAAAATCTTTTATTTTTATTAGTTCGGTCGCAGTTTATGGTGTTGATGAAGGTATATTAATAAATGAAGAGTGTGTTGCTAAACCAAAAACACCTTATGGAATAAGTAAAAAGTTGGCTGAAGATTATATAATAGCATGGGGTAAAAAAAATAATGTTAAAATATGTATAATTAGAGCTCCTTTAATAATTGGTAAAGATCCCTTGGGTAATTTAAAATTTATGATAGATAATATTAAATCTGGTAGATATTTAAATATCGATAAGGGGCGAGCTAAAAAGTCAATGGTTCTCGCAGAAGATATTATTTCATTTATTCCAGTATTAATTAAAAACGAAGGTATTTATAATCTAACAGATGGATGTCATCCTTCTTTTTTCGAACTTTCTCATTTAATCGCAAAAAATGTTAATAATAAAAATGTTCGTAATATTTCAATTACTTTTGCGAAAGTATTAGCTAATATTGGAGATTTAATTTACTTTTTTTTTAGGATCGAAATACCTTTTAATTCTCTTAAACTAAAAAAAATAACTGCTTCGTTAACATTTGACGATTCTAAAGCAAGAAAAATCGGATGGAAACCGAATTGTACATTATCAAAACCTTATTTGTGGTTAGATTAAGTAATTTAATTTAAAGAATTATAATATTTTAAAATATGTTAGATAAAAAAGAGTTTTTATAAAAAATGAATCCTACGGAAAAAAAAGAAGCGTTGTTATTGAGAAAATTTAACTCACGAGATTTTAGACAAACAATATTTAAATATTATTTTAGAAGATGAATAGGTTTTTTGCTTTAGTGTTACTTTTATTTTTAATCCCTTTATTTATTTTGATTTCAATATTTATTTTGGTCGAAGATAGAATGCCAATTTTATTTTCACAAAAAAGAGTTGGTATTAATTATTCATTTTTTAAAATATATAAATTTAGAAGTATGAAAAAATCAACTCCAAACGTTGCAACTCATCTTTTAACTAACTCTCAAAAATACATGTTAAAAGTAGGCAGTGTAATTAGAAAATTAAGTTTAGATGAATTGCCAAATCTTTTAAATATAATTAAAGGTGAAATGGTTTTTATTGGTCCAAGGCCAGCATTGTATAACCAAGATGATTTAATGAAACTAAGAATTGAAGCTGGAGTAGACAAATTAAAACCAGGGCTAACAGGGTGGGCTCAAATAAATGGTAGAGATGAAATTAGTTTAGAATATAAAGTCAAACTAGAGAAATATTACATGGAAAACAAGTCTATGTTTCTAGATATAAAAATATTTATTTTGACCTTTAGCACTGCTTTTTTTAAAAGCAAAAATATATCTCATTAATTACAGCGAGAGTCACAATATTTATGATTACAAAATTGTTTTATTTTAAAATCATCGTAATAAAATATTAAACAAAAGATTAGTTGAAATTATCAACCAACTAATTATGCTCTTTATTTTTTATTAATTTTAAAAATAAATGAAAAAAACAACTATTTACATTCTAATAGCTTTGTTAGCGATTACTACTTCTTGTAAGCAAGAAGCAGATCAAAAGAAAGTTCCAAAAGAAGAAAAAGAAGTTTTGGTCACTAATTCGAGTTATGACCCAGAAGCAACACTTGCAAAAATGGGAATCGAACTAAAAACACCAACAGCACCAGTAGCCAATTATGTTAACGTAGTTCGTTCGGGAAATTTAATTTTTTTATCTGGAAAAGGTCCTTCAAAAGAAGACGGTAGTTACATAACAGGAAAGATTGGAAAAGACCTCAGCATTGAAGAAGGCTATGAAGCTGCACGATTGACAGGAATTAATCAATTGAGTGTACTAAAAGCTGAATTGGGGAATTTGAATCGGGTAAAGCGAATTGTAAAAACCTTTGGAATGGTTAATGCAAGCCCTGAATTTGAAAGTCATCCTGAAATCATTAATGGTTTTTCTGATTTGATGGTTGCCGTTTTTGGCGAACGTGGAAAACATGCAAGATCAGCAGTAGGTATGGGCTCCTTACCACGAAATATTGCTGTAGAGATTGAAGTAATCGTAGAAGTGAAATAGACGTTGCACTCTGATTATAGGTCTTTAATTATAATTTTAAAGTTCTATTTTCATATAAACTAAAAAGCTGTTGGTAGATAGAAATTACTCAACAAAAATTATTTTATTTAAAAAGTTGATAGATTTACAATAATTCTAATAACCTAACAATATTTTTATGAAAAAAATCATCTCTTCTCTTTTAATAGTGCTTTGCTTTTTTAACTACAGCGCCCAAACAACCCATACTGTCAATGCTGGAAGTTATTATTATACCCCAACTAACCTAAATGTTCAAGTAGGTGACTCTGTTATTTGGATAAACGATGGCGGTCTTCACGATGTTAATGGAAATATAAACTCCATAAACAATCAGCCTTTTAACAATCCTGTTACTTTCGACTCTCCATCCACAAACTCGGTTGGAGCAGTTATTTTTGTTTATAAATTCACTGTGCCAGGAACTTATAATTACGATTGTTCGGTAGGTAGTCATGCTGCCAATGGAATGGTTGGAAGCGTAATTGTAACAGACCCTTCTACAAATATTAACACAGTTAGTACTAACTATTTAATTTATCCAAATCCTACTACTGACTATTTTTTCTTAACTGGAATTACTGGAATATCTCATAGTAAAGTTTACGATATTACAGGAAAATTGCTGAAATCAACAAGCGAGAAACAGATAGATTTGAGTAGATATCCAAACGGTCTATACATCGTAAATATACGTGCAAACAACATTGTTAAAACTCACAGAATTATTAAAGAATAATTCCTTAATTCTTGAAAAATAAATTCGTATTTATCTCGGCCTTGCTATTTAGAATGACAATGAACTAGCAAAAAAATAGCAGGATGTTGTGGTTTTGTTCAGTCTTTTTGTATTTTTATTAAACAAACTTAATAATAAATACTATGTCTTTAATATCTAACAACGTCTGTTTTAATTGCGAAAACCTTACCGATACTATCACCTGCAGTAAACACGATTTAAATGTAAATCTGGATAACTATTGCAACGACCACAACTACAAAAAGTCATTAAATAAAACTTCTGCATGTGGTAATTGTGTTAAGTTTAAATCAGATAACTGCCCTAATCCAAAGTATGCAGCAGATAAATTGCTTTGTTTTTCTTGGGTTTCCAATAACTAAAAATCTTTTTTTATAGTTTAGTCTAGCGTAGAGTAGTTATTTGCATAGTACATCATTTGCTCAACAAAACTCTGGTTGTTCTCAATTACAATATCTGTAATGTCTCCGTTATCGTTCAATAATGGAACGAAAATAGGATTTACAAATCCACCATAAGGAGCTTTATCTAAAGGTTTGGTTCTTTCTAAGACTTGAGTGTGAGAATCTAAATCTACATTTACTCCATAATTCTCTACCAGTTCCATTCCGGCATTATAGTCTCCTTCGGACTTAATTCTCTGAATTTCTCTAAGAAGCTCCCCAAAAATATCTCTTAGCTTATCGTAGTCATTTATCTCATAATACACTTTCCCTTCTTTAATGATTTTTTCTATGACATTTTCTTCGCTTCCTTTTTCAATAGCCCAAGATGCTACCAATTGTCTATTTTGCATATGTTCTTCTTGAATTTTCTTTCCCAAATCAATTCTTATCAGTTGGGTTAGCATTCCATTTCTAATGTAACCGTCGTAGGAAGCTTTACCAACATCTAAAGTTGTAATTAAACCTAAATCAATAAGTTTTGTATCCAATAAATAGTAAAGACCTACTAAATCTGCTCTGGCCTCCTCCAATGTACTGGCATAGTTTTTTAGTGTTTCTGACGGCTGGCCAATTCCTGGGTTAATTTGACCCGAAGCATGACCAACTACTTCATGTAATGCAGTGTGCAATTTTCCTGCTAAATATCCATGTTTCTTAGCTAGATCTATTTCTGTACTATCATAAGAAAACTCTTCTAGCATACCTGGACCAGATGCTTTGTCATAAGCTGCAATAATATTTCCAAGACTTACTGATTTAGAACCATGATTTTCTCTAATCCAATTGTTATTAGGGAGGTTAACTCCTATTGGTGTGGATGGAGAAGCATCTCCTGATTCGCTTGCTACTTGAACTACTTTATAGCTAACTCCTTTTACATTTTTTTTCTTGTGAATCTCAATTAATGGTGAATTGTCTTCAAACCATTGGGCATTTTCCGTAACAACTTGCATTTGCTTAGAAGCCTCAAAATCGGTAATTTGGACTATGCTTTCAAAAGAAGCTCTTTTTCCAATAGCGTCTCCATAAGTTTCTATAAATCCGTTAATCCAGTCTATATCTCCTTTGGTTGATTTGGCCCAAAGAATGCTGTATTCATCCCATGTTCTCAAGTCACCCGTTTGGTAGTATTCAATAAGCTTGTCAATGGCTGCTTTTTGGTCCTGATTTTCTGCAAATTTTGATGCCCTTTCCAAATTATAAATAATCTTATCAATCGCTTTACCATATCTTCCGCCTGATTTCCAAACATCTTCATTTAAAGTATCGTTTATCAATACCATTGTTGAGTTTAACCCATATTCAATTGGGTAAAGGTCAAGTGTGTCTATTTTTGCTTTGTAGAAGTCCTCTACCATAGAAAGAGTAATTCCTTCTTCATAAAAATTATTGGCAGATGCAACAATCATATCTACAGTGGGGTCTTTTACTTTTCTTTTACTGTCGATGTTCTTATTGAAAATAGTCGCCATCGCATCTAGGCTAATAGTTACACCTGTAGCTTCCAAAAGTCTCGCGAAATATTCTTGGGTGAATTTTGGGGTGAATTTCTCCATACCGTAGTGGTGGTGTATTCCGTTGGCGAACCATACTTGCTTTGCATAAGTCATAAATAAATACCACTGGTCGCTTTGTTTATCTCCGTTAAAATCTTTAATAATTCCTTCTAAGCATCTTCTAATCTCTAAATTATAAGCATTGTTTTGATCATAGATGATGTCTCTACCGCTTAATCCAGCTTGGGATAAAAAATAAACCAATTGCTTTTGAGACAAGGAAAGCATATCAAAATCTTTGATCTCGTACCTCAAAATTTGAATATCTGCAAATCTATCTACCTGCCTATCGTTGGGGGTTTTTCTTTCAATAGATGGTGTCTCTAATTTAGAACTTGATTTATTTTCACTACAGGAAATAGAAAAAACTAAAAGTCCTGAAATAAGAAGTGAGAAATAATTTGCTTTCATAATATAAGGGTTAAGTATTTTCAAATGTATCTTTTTTAATTTTAACGTTGCTAATAACCTATTTTATATTAGGTTAATTCTTAATCATTATTTATATAGTATTCCAAAGACTCTTTACTTTTAGGGACTTTATTACTTTATAAATATCCTCATAATCTTTTATTTTCAAGGTAATAGTTTTTTTTCCTAAGATTGGTAAATCAAAAAAGTTGTCAGAAAAATTGTTTTCACTACTGGAAGATATCCAAACTCCTTTTGCAAAATATTTACTTTTTATAGTCACAATTATCCTCTTCTCTTTTTCTTCAATTTTTGTTTCAAACTCAAGTTCTGGATTGGGAATATCTATTTCTTTGAAAGTTTTGAAATAGACATTTTTAGATGAAATTAGTTTCTGTTTCTTTTTTAATGCTATTTCTAAATAGCTATTTGGTGGAATTTTATTTTTTAAAATGGTTAAAAATGTATTCGCTTCAAGTGGTTTTAAATCAACTTTTTTTGTCCATTTTTTTAAACTCGAATCTCCTTTAAATGGAAAGCAAGTAACTTCAACTTCTCCCAAAAAAATTTCTTTTAAGTCTGATATAACCGCTATTTGCAAATTACTATCTGTAAGCTCATGACTAACAATTACAGGTTTAAAAGCATTTCTGACTTGGTAATGAAGTGCTTTCCATTTCCCATAATAATCTATACTAGACCAGGAAGCTCCCGGCCAACAGTCATTTAATTGCCAGTAAAGAGAGCCCATGCATATTGCTTTATTTCTTCTGTGTGCTTCTATAGCTATCTGAATACCATCTGCTTGAAGCAGCTGACTCAAATATAAAAGAGATTCAAAATCTTTTGGGGCTTTAAAATCTTTAGACATATATTCTTCAATAGTGGCATTTCCAATACTAGATCTTTGGTGAGACTTCATCACTTCTGAATAAATATCTTCATCTTTTTGCTTCGCAAATTGCTTAAAGGTTGAATATTCGGGAAACGATTGAAACCCATACTCACTCATAAATGAAGAAATTTTGGTATTGTAGTTTTCAAAAGGCTCTTTTCCCCACCAAACTCCCCAATAGTGAGTATCTCCAGTTTTATAAGATTCGGGAATCCCTTCATTAGAGCTTGGCGAAGAGCTCCAATAGTCAGTCCAATTATTATTTCTACCAAAGCCATGTTCTGGATGGTTTTCGTATACTACTTTAGGCAAAATATGGTGAAAAAGTGTATCGTAATGGTGCCAAATTTTATCTGCAACTTCCTTTGATTGGTCTTTTACTGCCGTACTTTCCCAACCCCATCGTTTCCAAGCAGCTAAATTTTCATTATTTCCACACCAAATAACTAATGAGGTATGTTTTTTTAGTCGGTTGTAATTATCTATGGCTTCTAACCTAACATTTTCTAAAAAAGATGAATCTCCTGGATACATGGCGCAAGCAAACATGAAATCTTGCCAAACCATTAAACCCAAAGAGTCACACAATTCATAAAACCTATCATCTTCATAGACTCCTCCTCCCCAAACACGAACCATATTCATATTGGCATTTGCAACGGAAACTAATAAAGTTTTATAATTGGAACTTTTGATTCTATTTAAAAATATATCTTGAGGAATATAATTTACCCCCTTGGCAAATGTTGGATAGCCATTGACATTAAAAAAGAAATTGGGAGATTCGGTGGAATCTTTTTCTTCTAAATAAATTGCTTTAAATCCTAATTTTTGTTCTGAAAATCTTGTCTGATCATTAAATTTTATTTCTGCCTTGAAATCATAAAGATTTTGATCTCCCATACCATTGGGCCACCAAAGTTTAGGGTTTTTTAAGGTGAAATGATGAATGGAATTTTGTTCTCCTTTAATTAGATTTAAATCTGAAGAAACCACAGTAGAATCATTTAGGCTTATTACAAGGGTTGCATTTTTATTATCTACTGATGACTCAATTAAAACATCTGTTTTAATATGGGTGGAGCCATCAAAACCATAGCTTATATTGAAATCTTTAATTCTAATATCATCCCATGAGCATAGTGTTACTGGTCTCCATATGCCTGATGTTACCAACCTTGGGCCCCAGTCCCAACCATAGTGATAGCCTGCCTTCCTGGTAAAAACACTAACTCTTTTTCCGCTTTTTAGATTGCCAACTTCTGCTTGGTCATTGGCAGAAACAGGAATTGTATAATTTATAGAATTATAAAGTTCTAGCCCTTTCCTAATAGGTGATTCTAAAATGATTTTTAGACTATTTTCTCCATTATTAAGATGAGGTTTTACGTCTATAATATAGATTCTGTGCATATTATTAGATTGTAATATTAAAGACCCGTTTAGATAGACTGAAGCATATGTGTCTAATCCCTCGAATTTAATTTCATGACGTTGCTTTTTATAATCTTCATCTTTTAAAATAAAAGTGTTTTTGTAAACCCAATCTTCTTTATCCACCCACTGTACTTTGGATTCGTTTAGTCTGTAGTAGGGGTCTTTTATGATTCCATTATCCATTAAATCCGTGTGGATACAACCTGGAACAGTTGCATTATACCACTTTTTATCTCCCTTTTTTTTGAACTCCCAGTTGCTGTGTAGTTGTTTTACAGAAAATGTATTTTGAGTAAAGGTTTCACAATGACAAAACAAGAGAAATATGGCTATGACTACATTATTTTTCATCATTTAAATATAAATAAGGTTATTAAGTCCTTAATATAAAATATTAATTGATTTCAAGATAAAAGTTTATCAGATATTTTTGTTAGTTTGTCATGTTTATTTTTACATTTACTTTATTTAAAGTACTTTTAATTAGAAACTAATTCTATGTTTAGAAAAATAGCATTATTTGCTTTTATTATATTATTTACAACTAATTTATTTTCTC
>CESU01011983.1_pt1 | contig 18795 bp, 17 predicted proteins | sample 531141 | NCBI WGS metagenome assembly CESU01 (sample SAMEA2621401, study PRJEB7988) | marine metagenome | isolation source: saline water (ENVO:00002010), including
CCATGCTCACGCTTGTCGGTCAAACAATACTTAGTAAGAGTTTACCTGTATTTTTTTCTGTCATTTCTATTGGGTTACCGCCCGTACTTGGGTCCGCTAACGCATCCTTAACTATTCTATCAATATCTGGATTGGTAACTCCAAGTCCTGATAGCTTTTTGGGAATACCAAGTGATGCATTGAGATCATCAACATAAGCACAAAACCCATCAAACCCACCTGAAATTCCAAGGTAATTGGCTGCATGTCCCATTACATCAGTGATCTCAGAGCGGTTGAATTGTAGCACCGCAGGCATACAAACAGCGTTCGTCGTTCCGTGGTGCGTGTGGTGAATTGCACCAATTGGGTGCGATAAGGCATGGATGGCGCCAAGCCCTTTTTGGAATGCAGTTGCCCCCATCAAGGCGGCTGACATCATATGCGCCCGCGCCTCAATGTCGTTCCCATCAGCATAGGAACGGGGTAAGTATTCCTTGACCAATCGCATCCCTTCCAACGCCATTCCTTGTGACATTGGGTGGTAATGAGGCGAGCAAAAAGCTTCAACGCAATGCGCAAAGGCATCAAGCCCCGTTCCAGCAGTAATAAAATTTGGCATCCCGATTGTCAGTTCAGGATCACATATTACTGCAGTAGGCAGAAACTTTGGATGGAAAATAATCTTTTTCTGCGCAGTTTCAGAATTGGTGATGACGGAGGCGCGACCAACCTCTGATCCAGTTCCCGCTGTCGTAGGAACTGCCACGATGGGGCCAATTGCATCAGCGTCTGCACGCGTCCACCAGTCACCAACATCCTCAAAGTCCCATAATGGACGTATCTGGCCCGCCATGAAGGCTACAAGTTTACCCAGATCGAGGCCAGACCCTCCGCCAAAGGCGACAACTCCATCGTGACCGCCGTCGTTATAGGCTTTAACTCCAGCGGCAGCGTTCTTTTCATTTGGGTTTTGGTCAACGTCAGAAAAAATTGCACGGCCCAAACCTCCAGCCTCGAGAAGATCTAACGCTTTAATCGTAATATCCATACTGCCAAGGCCACGGTCCGTGACTAAGAGTGGGTTTTTCATTCCGGCAGCGGCGCATACTTCGGCGATCTCAGAGATACGCCCTGCCCCAAAGCGGATTGACGTGGGATACGACCAATTTGCAGTGATACTCATATCCGTTAGACCTTTTTAAACAGTAAAACTTTAGAGGCGTCAGATTATAGTACACATTCACAGATGATTTAGTCTAATTATTTAAAGTGTGAGCTCAACAGGTACACCTTCAGCTCAATGATTAGAGTTTTTCCATTTGGCCGGGGTGACGTAAACGATGCTACCATCGACACTGACCATTACATCTCCATCCTGAATATTGACCTGTAGTTTCATAGAGCGGTTCACCTGTCTTCCCAGTTCGTTTGTATCCATCTCTGAAAAATTTATAACCTGAAGGTTATCAAACCGGGTGGTGCTGTTTTTGACTTTCTCCCACCACGTCTCAGCCGTCCGGCCGCCGTAGCAATAGACAATAACCTCATTGGCTTTGCCACAAGATTGCCGAATAATCTTCTCAGTTGGAAGCCCCAATGTCACCCACAACTCTAGCTCTCCACTCAAGGTTTTCTGCCAAATATCCGGCTCGTCATCGCTTGAAAGGCCCCGGGTAAACTCTAACTTTTCATGGGCATTTAGTGCAAAAGCGAGAAGACGTACCATTAACCGTTCATCAGTCTCCGAAGGATGTTTGGCAACGGTCAGATTATGGGTCTCGTAATAGTGACGATCCATATCAGCGACAGAGAGTTCAACTTTATAAATGGTGGCTTTTTGTGCCATGATTTGTCCCTAACGAGCTAAGATACGGATGTTTAATGCGCCTGATAGCTTTGTGAAAGCAGATAAAATCTATGGCAAAAAAATGCTATGATGTTACTAGGGGCACCAAGGGCTAAGTAGCCTACATTACAAAGCCTCACGCAGTTCGACAGCGTTAATACTCCGGGCCAAGAACTTGTGCTAGTCCTGGGCCAGATACCCCCACTCAAGTTACGATCTTGTAGCCATTACAAATTATTAGTTTAGTAAAATTCCAAACTTTTAACAGAAATATCAGCTGTATGGTCTTTGCCATATGCAACAATACCTATGGTCTTAATTGTATTTTTTTTCATTACAGATCGCATGAGTGATGATGTCTTCATAAAAGATTCAAAGGGAAGTTTAATCTCCCGCCAAGTAGTTGTAGTGGCAAAATCTTGTTGGTAATAATGCCAAGGCAGGCGAGTACTTGAATTTCTAATGTGCAGGTAATACTGCTCCCCGTTTCCTTTAACTGTTAACTTGATACCTGTTTTGCCCTTTGCAAGTCCCGAGGGGACTGGTGATCTCACTTGTATAAAGCCTCCATTATTAGCTGTGGAGACTTCACCTTTTAGACGTATAGTTTTATCTGATCCACTACTTTCAAATTTAGCACTTCCCTCAGAAACCCCACCCATCACCGTGTCTGCTAAATAGGACCACTCGCCTGTTTGAACAAGGTTTTCGGCCATTGCACCACCGCACATTGAAGCAACAACAAAGGTACTAGCCGCTAGTACTTTTACTATTTTTTTATTTACCATTCCCTCAACTCCAGCCAATGAATTATGGTTAGATTTAGAGCGACTTTCATATTTATCAATTAGACAGTTATGCAAGATCATCAGCAGAGGCCAACTAGGACCAAATCGCTAAGGACTAAAAATCTTCAGGCTACTGTTTGACTACTTTCAGCTGAATAAGTTTAGATTGATGTACGCATCTGGAGTTTCAGTGTCGGCTTAGGATACGGCCCCTATCCATGGCCTTTTTCCGAACTAAAGCGCCAGGAATACCAGCTATTGTCTAGATGGCTTAAGTCTGATTTCCAGAAAATTTCTGCAGATACAGGTGGGATAAATACAATTTATCAAAAAAATTATAGTTTATTTCCTAGAAATAAGTAATCCTGATACTACCATCAAATATGCGAAACCATGAAATATTGTAAGCTTTTCCCCAAGAAATGAAGCTCCCAAACCACTCGCAAAAACTGGGACAATATAGCTGTTGGTTGAAGTAAATAGGATCCCTTCCCTCTTGATAAGAATACCCCTAATTACTGTCGCAAGACCAGTGGCTATAATTCCAATCCATAAAAGGCTGAGAACGCTTGTCATGGGTGGCCACTGTTTTGGAAGTGACATTAGAAGTACAGGTACAGCAATAATGTTACCCGCAAAAAATGCCGACGTGATCAACGAAAGTGGTGCAATATTAGGCGCAGTTTGCAGCTGGACACCGCCAGCCGCAATCCCAAGAGCAGCAAATAGTAATATTAGATACGGAACAACTGTCAAAACACCAGAAAAATTTGAACCCGTATGAATTGAATTGGTTCCAGTGTTAGCTAGCGCTATCAGTCCAATGCTTCCAATGGCAAAACCAACCCATTTAAGTGGAGTGATCGGTAATTTCAAAAATATACGAGAGAGAACCAACACCCACAAAGGAATTGAAGCAAATGAAATAGCTGCGGCGGATGAACTCACGAATTGTAATGCCCAAGGCAAAGCCAAAAATGGGAGCGTTGAGAACGCTGTCCCATAAACAGTAACAAACTTCCAATGTGATCGTGATTTAACCAACGACTGTCCAAATACTTTTAAAATAATTAACAAAAAAGCACTCGCAAAAATAACTCTGAGAGAACCGACCGCCATTGGGCTAAAGCCGTCCAACGCAATCACAGAGAACATAAAGACTGACCCTAAACATGTGGCAAAAGCCAACAGGAGGATAATCGATACTGTCTTTGATTTTAATTTCATAACTTCAATCTAAACTTTATTCATTATGTTAGTACTGGGTGCTGGCTAAATTAGCCTCAGCGAAGGAAACTTAAAATTAGGGGACCTAAAAAAGTAATTTTTCCAGAGTGGGCAGCTATTCTTCCAGCTAACCAAGTATTATTCATATTATAATCTAGTAAAATCTACCTATTAAGAAACTAGCTAGGAACAGGGCGGCGTATTTTTTGCAAAATGAAAAAACCAAATAAAAGTAAAAGACCAATTGCTTTGAGCCATGGTGCACCAGAAAAGGCTTCCAATGGGCATAGAATGGCCATGCCAACAGCAATCACTACAATACGCTCAGATACAGGTAGATTTCGACCAATAAATCCTACAATACCTCCGGTGATTGAATAAACGCCTACCAAAGATGTTATCATAGTTACTGCGATAATCCCTCCAGAACCGTAGAACAATAAAGCTGGAGAAGCCGCAAAGAAAAATGGGATTAGGTATGCGGGCCAAGCGATGCGCACCGCCTCCACCGCAGTCGCCATAGTCGGGGCCTTGGCCATGTTAGCTGCAACAAATGCTGCAATAGCTACTGGAGGGGTCAACATAGACAGCATACCAAAATAAAGTACAAACATATGTGCCGCCATTGGTTGCAATCCCAATTCCACCAATGGTGGCGCCGCTAGGGACGCAAGTAGTAAATATACTCCCACCGTAGGTAGCCCCATTCCCATCACAATGCACACCAATGCGGTAACAATGAGTAGCAGCAGAAGACTCGATTGACCAAGCTGTACTAAAAAAAATCCAAGCCCAAAGGATAAGCCTGAGCGCGCAACAAGCCCAATGATCATACCAGCAATAGCACAGATCAGAATAATCTCAACTGCCGCTCTGCCAGCAGACACGAACACTCCAATTAGTACCTTTAGAGTGACACGACTGCCGTTATAGGTTTGCACCAACGACAATCCAAACAGCACCAAAATAGCAGCCAAAGCTGCCGTTTCGGGACGTAAATTAAAAGTAAACAACCCAACCAGAAGCACCATGAAAGGCATGAAGACAAACCATCCTTTACGCATCACACGCCCCATAGGTGGAATTTTTTCTTCTGCTACCCGGGAGATATTCAGCCGTCCCGCCTCAAGGTCTGCAAATACAAATAAACTAAAATAATAAAGGAGCGAAGGAATAAGAGCGGCCAACATTACATCAATATAACTAGCCTGTAGGTTCTCGGCCAATAGGAATGCAGCAGCCCCCATGACTGGTGGCATCAACTGCCCCCCTGTTGAGGCTGCCGCCTCAATAGCACCTGCAGTCTTGGGCTGATATCCACCATCTTTCATCATTGGTATCGTAATCGCACCAGTGGAAGCCACGTTAGATACCGCACTGCCTGAGATGGACCCAAAGAAAGCGGAACCTAGGATTGCAATCTTCCCTGCCCCACCACGTCTCCGACCCGCCAGTGCCAACGCAAAGTCCGAAAAAAACGCTGAGCCACCAGTTGCCAACAAAAGTTGAGAGAGAATTAAAAAAGGTACTACAACAGCCACAGCAATTGACAAGGCAGCGCCCGCAAGAGATGCGCTATCAAGCATTAAAAAAGTTATTAGCCTGTCCGGAGCAATGGATCGGCTTTGCAATGGTCCTGAAAAATTATTTGCAAACATGGCGTAGAGACAGATACAGCCGAGAATAACAATTAGGCTCCAGCCCATAGTTCTGCGCACTGCATCTAGCAGTAGTACAAAGCCAATTACCGATACTATTAATGCTTCGGTTGGATGATAAAATACATTTTCTGACAAAGTAGGAAAGCGTACTGTAAGCCATGCTCCAAAGCAAAGTGAGGCTACAGCTGCCAACCTTGACCACCATAGGGGACCAGAGGGGCTTGTGATGAACGCAACCGCCATGGCAAAGGCTAGGGCCGCTATCAAAATTTGTTCAGAATAGACCCGCCAGCCAATCCATAGTGGAGCACCTGAAGACCAGAGCACCGCCGTCAACGTGATTAACGCGGCGAGAATACCCGTAATAGGTATTCCGCCGCGCAATTTTAGTTTAGGGGTCTGATGTCCCATGGTGTTGTCTCCGACTAGTCAGTCCAGACACCCATTTCCTTATAAAATTTGATTGCACCGGGATGATAAGTCAAGCCAACCTGCTTGCCCATGGCTTCTTTAGTAAAACCATTCCAGAACGGCCCTCCGGCTAGCAGGTCAGTCTCTTTTTCCCAAAGTGCTTTGACAGATTTGTAAACCATATCTTCGGAAACATCTTTGCCCGCAAAAAAAGTGTAATCGAATACATTAACATTTGTTGGCTCATCCATCCCCGGCACGCTATCTGTTGGCATTTTTTGTAAGTAGGTCTGGGGCAGCAGTACGCGCATTCGCGCTAAAGCCTCCGGGCTGTCATCAAAGGAAAGATATCTAATGCCAAAGGACGCATCATATTCACGACTGTTTGCTGCCCCCACAACGACAATTGCAACTTCCGCAGAGCCTTCGGCAAAACTTGCCCACATGCGCGGAAAGTTTGGTACAGCGACACCCTCAACTTGGTCAAGGCCCATATTCGCATTAGCAAAATAACCTTTAGTCACATAATCGCCCAACGCCTTGTCAGCGAAGACTGGGACACGTTTTCCTTTCAAATCTGCTACACTTCTGATGTCGCTGTCCTCACGCACAATGTATGCGTTACGGAAAGGCATTAGAGTTGCAACCATTTGTATGTTTTCATTTGGACGGCCTTCAGACATGCCAGTGCCATTGATTGCATAAGTCAATTGCACGACGTTAGCGATTCCAAACTCGATCTCACCTGCGTTCACAAGGGGAATGTAATCGGCAGTATTGGCCAACTCCTGTGGTCGCATTTGTAATTCGCCCACTTCAGAAATCGCCGCTGCAAGCGTCCTGCCAACCTGGCTAGTACCGCCGCGGGCTGTAGAACCAAGAGCCGCAAGTTCAGCGACAACCGCTGACGCTCCCAGTGTCACTACGAGGGTAAGACTTGTAAGATATTTCAGTTTCATATTGATTAACTCCCTTTTTGTTTGTTGTTTTTATTTAGTATTTTTGTTTAGTGTTTTTCAAATAGTGGCCCATGGCCAGAAAATTGGTCATAGATTTTCATCGCCCGTAGCGCATGCCAATAGGTCGCCGCATTTATCGCAATGAAGGGTTTGCCATACTCCACTTCCAACTCTGTACAAAGTTCACACATGCTGAGATTTGTACCCACTTGAACAAAGGCGTCCACATCATCACCATCCATTTCAGCTATATGTGTTCGCAAGGTAGCTTCTGGCACTTGAGCGATAGCGACTGGGCTAGAACATTTCAGTCCACGGAAACGTACGACTTCAAACCCACAATCCTGAAAGAACAACGTTACATTTTTGTCTGAAACAGGGAAATAGGGTGAGATTACTGCAATCCGTTTAGCACCAGTCAGGTTTAAGGCCGATTCACAGGCAAAAGATCCTGCCGAAACCTGCAATCCACAGTGATCAGATAATTCCTGCATTCGCCGTTCTGAAGCTGCGCGCCCGTCCCAAAACATCAATGCTGACATCCCCATGACCAAATAATCAGGCTGAGCTGTCATACAACGATCCACAGCGTCATACAGAGTAGCGCCTATGGCCTGGACAAGAGCAACAAACTCGTCATCGTTTTTGACTTTCATATTAGGTATGTAAATCCGGCCAAAATGGTTGGTAACGCCACGGACACGAAAGTCATCCATGTCCGGCTGCACGATTGTATTCGTAGACGGTGCAACCACCGCAAACTTAGAGCGCCAACCGCGCGCGTCTTTGGACATAAAAAAATACCTCCGGAATCATTATCGACAAGACAAACATAGTTTCTATCGTCCGTCAACAATTTGTCCGGACAAGTTATCACCTAAGTAGATGAATATGTTCGTTTACCAAAGACCGCATTATCGTGTGCTGATTAGTCAATATGGAAGAGATGAATGGCCGCTCCAAAATAATGCTGGCAGTCCAGCGAGAGGTTAGGCCTAAGGAATATTACTCCGTCTTAGACTACCTAACTCCGCCAAGCCCCAGTTGGCCAGCGAAAGTAAAATAAATTTATTTTACAAGATATGGCACTCTTGTGATTTAATAAGGGTTTTAATCGTACAACAAACCAAGATTTTTCGAAAAGATAGTGAGCATCGAAAAATATTGTTGCCGCTCTACTAATGAGTTTAAATTAGATTTTTAATAGGAAATGGCAACTAATTTGGCGCTTCTATATTAGTGCAACGCCCTGCACACCTTCCAGAATAACTCATATTTTTCCATGTGCACATAAGCGCGCTTATGCAGAATTTGTACTATTCTATATCTGTATTTTTGTTCACTGAGACGCGCTATTAGCGCTAAATAGTTCTCAAAATTATACTTCTCAAGCTTTATATTAGGCTTAAAATTTAAAATTCTTGAGTAGTTTTTCGGTAGAATCCCATTTGGGATACAAATTTTTAAGCCACGATATGGCCTCTATTGCTGCAGCTCCGGTTTCGTTGACACTACTAAATTCTGCCGAGCCATGGTGTCCAATACTGAACCAACCGCGCCCATCTTCAGGATCACGGCGAAACTCATCAAATCCATAAGTACCATTTGGGCGAATGAAAATATCTACACAAATGGTGTCGCCAGGTAAATTGATAGATTGGAGTACTCGGTTTGTATGAGCCATAAAAAATTTTAATCTCATTATTGAGAAATTGAACGAAAGGCAGCCTTCAACGGACTAGCAGAGTATTAATTATAGCCCACTGGGCTGGAGCAAGGTGACCTATAGTTAAGATAATAGAGCAAACAGATGGGCCTATTTTTAAATATTAGCTTGATCACTTTGCACCCGTGACAGCAAGATCAACAAATTTAGCATTTAAGACCTCATCAAACTGAATACGTGGCAAGCTTGGATTCAATGTGGCAAATGCCTCGAGTTGTTTATCCCAATGACTTTTGGACATTTCACCATCAATAGCAAAACCATTTGATTGCTGTTCTTGCAGCCAAATTTTTTCAATTTCTTTAGGCGCTAATTTGATAGTTACATAGTGCTCAAATGTCTTGAGGAAGGCATCAAAGTCTTCATGTAAACGCTGTGAAGCAGCAACAATTCCTTTTGCCAACAACCCGAGTTTGTCCGGTTCAGTATCTTCGTATGCTTCAGTGGTTGCTAACACGCCATGAGGTTGAACTGGCACTAAAATTTTAAGGTCAACAAAGCCAAGCAGCATTTTTAAACTGTTGTTAGGGTTGCTAGTCAAAGCTAAAGCTTCTTCCACGCGGATAAGCGAAACATCGGCTTGCCCTGATAAAAGCTCTGCGATGCGTTCAGGAGGTGGACCTGTGACGCGCCATTTAATATCATCATCTGTCATTGGTAATTTTGCTACGATTGAACGCGCCATATGATGGCTGAGGGCTCCGATACCATCAACAGCCCAGGACGCACCCCTCAAATCAGTAGTTGATTTAATATGCGGCTGGACAACGAGATTTTGAGCTAATGCGCGCGCCATTGAGGCTATAATCCGCAAAGGATGGCCCTGCGATCGGAGTTGAAGCACTGGACCTAACCCGCCATAGGCAGCATCCACTTCACCATCCAGTACTTTGTTCATCGCTTTCACCCCACCTAAAGCGGGTGTCCACTGAACGATCAGGCCAGCATCTTCCCATAAGCCAAGATGGCTGGCAGCAGCGCAGGCAATATCATCCACACCAAAAGTTAATCCAGCGCCCGACGCTAATCGCATATGATGTTCAACCATTTATCTCTCCTAAGGTTTACTATGCTAGATGATCGCCGCAGCATCGCGCAGTGACGCAATCATTGAAGACTTTAGCACAAATTCATGGTGGAGCTTGTTGTTGGCGACAACAGCTCGCATTTCATCATGAAATAGTTTACGTTCTTTCACAGTTTTAGCTGCCATCATCTTACGGTTACGAATTGATTGCTGTTGAACAGTATCGATACAAACCTGTCGGCGCTGGCGCTCATACAGTCCAAGCATCGACCCAGCCTCCACTCCATCATAAATCTTACGGATTTTACCAGCAAGGTTCACGGCATCATGTACTCCTCCATTTAACCCCATGCCGCCCAGTGGATTATTAAGATGCGCGGAATCTCCAGCCAATAAAGCACGCCCAGCGACATAACGATCAGCCACGCGCTGCTGCACACGGTATGCTGTTGAATGCTCTATCTCATAGATACCATCTTTGGGGCATAGAGCCTGAATACGGGCATCTTGCTTGGTTTTATCATATATATCGGCTTCACTTGCGTCTGGGTCAGTTGGCACCATAATACGCCAAAGAGTTGGTGTACGCAGTAATACTACCCATTCATCAGGGTCAGTAATATAGGCAATATTTGCAAGATTAGGAATTGCATCTTCAAAACGATAATCAGTTGACATTGTGAGAAATAATTCAGGTATTGTAGTGCCCTCGAGTACAATACCAACACTTTTGCGTACAACGCTATTTGCGCCATCAGCACCAATGACATAGCGACCACTGTGATAACTTTTTGAGCCATCGGCGTGCTGGACAGTCAGTGATGCCCCGTCATCGTCTTGAGCAATGTCCATGACCTCAGCGGCGTATTGCAGATCAATCGCGGCATCTTTCCGCGCTAGGGCGTCCAGCGCAGTTGCCAGCTTCCATTGCTCACACTGTAATCGATAAGGGTGATTGGTTTCATTTTTCAAAAGGTTAAGGTCAAAGGTAGCGACTTCACCTTCCTTGCGGTCACGAAATTGCCAAGTCGGGCAAACCAATCCTTGATTAACAAGTGTTTTAGTAATGCCAATTTGCTCCAGCATATCAAGTGTCGGTGGGTGAAAAGTTGACGCTCGGAGGTCTTTGGGTATGCCTTCAGAACGTTCGAAAACGCTAGAAGGTATACCATGAAGGGAAAGAAATGACGCCAGCACAAGACCCACTGGGCCACCACCTACGATCAGAACTTTGTCAGAATTTGATGTCATTAAATTTCCTTCAGTTTTGTTTCAAGGCCAGCTTGCCGCCAAATCACATCGGCAACGACTTTTGTTCACATTATAACGGGAATGTCGCAGCTTTTTGATCTGGCTCCAGCGGCGGCAACTTGCGACGTTTCTGTGGTGTCCCACGCGCGCGCAGTAAACCTCCCACCCGTTACTCCATCAGACAATGCTGAGCACAGCCAGACAGCACCTCGACGCATGATAGATGCCGGTAAAAGATTACCATCCGCGCCTCGCCGATCGACGCCACCCGGGATAAAATCAGTATCTGAAGCGCCACCAGGCAGATAGACATTCACAGTTACTCCCGTATTTTGCAGATCTTGTGACCAAATACGTGACGCGGCTTCTAGCGCTGCCTTGCTGGGTCCATAGGGGGCATATCCTTGACGCACCATGGTTTGCGCCGAAGTCGATATATTAATGATTTTGCCGCTCCCGCGGCTCACCATATGTTTTGCCGCGATCCGAGTGGTGAAAAACGGACCATTTACATTAGTATCCATAATTGAGCACCAATCCTCGGGCGAAGCGTCCCAGAAACGTGTTGGTTCTGTGTTAAAATTTTCTGCTACCTGGCGCATTCCAAGCCCTGCATTGTTAATCAATACGTCCAGCTTACCAAAGGATTTTATTGCTTTTACCACCAACGCCTCACAAGCATAATGGTCAGTCAAATCAGCCACACACTGATAAACTTTCTGGCTCCCACCCAAGCCCTTGGCGAGTTTTTTAAGTTCGTCATACGTCTCTGCTAAAGCACAGCTGTCTCGTCTTCCTGAAATGATCACATCAGCGCCAGCCTCAACCAGTACCATCGCCATCTCACGGCCAAGCCCACGTGATCCGCCAGTTACTAGAATGGATCTCCCCAAAAGAGATCTGGGGTTCTCCAAAATCATATTTTGCGATCCATTCCAAGACCGACACAATAAAAACTACGACGTAGCTCATGAATTATAGTGGTCTTCTCTAAAGCAAAAATTGTGGGAAATCCCTCAGATTCCATTTGACCAAAGCTACATATTTCAAATCCACAAAAACTTGCCAAAAGATTGCGAAGAGTAGGCGCATTGGCCAAGACTGCCCCAGTGCCCGTTACTTCAAACATAAATTGCATTGATTTGGTTTCATACCAGCCAATCCTACCAAAGGTCATTTTATATCTGAGATATTCGATCATATTTTAACCCCTTGAATTTCAAATTCAGTAGGTCCTTTTATGGGTTGGTTAATTACTTGTTCCAAATATACCATCATCAAATTATGTTTAATTAGATTTACAAATTTATGTGCACAAATCAATATCTAAATTTTATATTTGTACGAACAATTTAACGCATGAAGTTCATTAAATAAGCAGACCCAATGATTTTGTGCACTAATGTTACAGTTGATGTCTTGCTCGACACCAACCGGAACACTTATTCTTAAAATATATATGTGCATTGCAGCTTCTGCTGGAAATTTCATTAGATTCTTATTTGTCGCCGATGGCCACTAATGTGTGAGCATACAAATAGGTTAAAATCTGTTGCCATGCTTTGCTCTTTTTCGCTTATCATATTTATCATTTATAGTTCCAGAAGTTTAAAAGTTATACTTTTTTCAACCATAAAATTAGAAAATTAACAGCTTCAAGTCCTATTTTGGCGTGACTGGAATTCCACCTTTGGCAGTATAACTGTTGCGTGTGGTGGTACTAGAAATAGCACTTTTTCTCACACATATTATTTGAACTTAAATAGAGACCACATTTAATGCTCTTATTAGATATCACGGCTTATAAGTTATTAATTTCATTAAAAATAAACTCAGCCACTTTATTATCTTAAACGTTATTTGGAAATTAGTTTTCTTTAACACTATTATTGCTATCTATCTTCATTTTATAAACAAATTGATCTGCAGGGTGCCAGTTAAACGAAGCTATAATGACGCCATCCTTAGTGACATAACGGCGAAGGAGCTGAAGAGCTAAAGCATCTGGGCGCAGTCCGAGTTGTCGGCTTATGCGCAGAGGCATGGCAAGAGATCTAATTTCTTGCACTACCTGCTCAATGGGTTCGCCACAATATTTTTCCAGAAAATTAAAAAATGCCCCAGTATGCTGTTCAAGCTTGTCTATCTGGTCCTCAAAACGAGACGGGATATAGCTTTCAATCATAGCTATTGATCTCCCACCAGGTTCTGTCCAGCGAACGCCGGTAATGCAGAACCATTTCTCCCCTGTCTTTCCGCCCACACTTTTGGCAAGCTCCGCATCAAGAACAACTCGTTTTGTATCGTGAACAACAAACCAGGTCTCCAAAGCTACTTGAAAAAGCTCTTCTAAAGTTTGTATGGATTGAACATAACTACGCCTTGGGTCGCTTGAGACGACTTCAGTCCCACGACCTTGCGTGCGTGAGACATAACCAAGCTCTGTTAGTTTGCGTAGCGCCTCTCTAATCGTAAACCTGCTGGCCTTAAATTCCAAGCCAAGATCGGCTTCCGTAGGAAGCAATGATCCAACAAGATAAACACCACGCGAAAGGCGATCTTCCAAATCACGCTGGATTCTGCGATACCTCGGTTCACCATTTTGCACTGCAAAAGCCTTTCAAAAATCAGCGTCAAAAACGATTTGAATTGCAAGACTAAACATCATAATTTGTAACACAGGTCAATCAACAAGACTCACCGGCCCTTGTAGGCACTCAATACTAATTAGTAATAAAGATATGGACAAATAATTTAATAACGATTAAAATTAGCGAACAAATATTAGCTAGGTCAAGCATCTTTTTACGATGTAAGTTAAAAATTCAGAAGGCTTAGATAATGACGTTGATTTGATTGCTATTTTATACAGTGCGCCTCCACTCCTAAGTCTGGTTTTACGGTTGCGTAAATAATTAGACTTAGGAAACGATAGATTAGGCCAGTTGAAATTGATAACAACCAATATTTTTGGCCAACTTGCGGCCCTTTAAGCGGAGAACAGTACCAATGCCAAACAAAGTAATGAAGTCGACCCTTGATGGTGGTGGATTCATCCTTGCGCCAGGCGTATTCGACCTCATCTCAGCAAAAATTGCCGATAAAATGGATTTTCCAGCATTGTACATCACTGGCTATGGAACTGTCGCTTCCTACCTCGGTTTACCAGACGCGGGAATTGCTACTTACCGAGACATGATTGAGCGGATTTCCCAAATTGTAAAAATGACTAATACTCCAGTTATAGCTGATGCCGATACAGGCTACGGCGGGCTGCTTAATGTGCGCGAGACTGTTCGTGGCTATGAAGCAGCGGGAGTCTCAGCAATTCAGATCGAGGATCAGGAATTTCCTAAGCGCTGTGGCCATACGTTAGGGCGCCGCGTCGTTCCGATGGAAGATATGGTTCGTAAGCTGGATGTAGCTTTAGATAGTCGTAGAAGCGATAATTTTTTACTGATTGCGCGCACTGACTCACGGACTTCCCTGGGCTTAGATGAAGCTATTAGGCGTGGTCAAGAATACCAAAAGGCTGGTGCTGATGTAATTTTTGTGGAGAGTCCTGAAAGCGAAGATGAAATGAAACGGGTACGTGATGAAATTGATGGACCGTTGTTTGCAAACATGGTGAACGGTGGCCGAACACCATTATTGTCCGCCAAAAAACTTACTGAAATGGGTTACCAGATTGCTATCCACCCAGCAGTTGGATTTTTGGCAATGGGCCACGCGCTCAGCCATTCCTATGCAGATTTGCTCCAACACGGGGAAACCAGTAAAGAGGTACCACTTTACCCCTTTGACGAGTTCAACAAACTAATGGGCTTTGAGGATATTTGGGAGTTCGAAAAGAAATTCGTAGACTGAGATATGGTGCACCATAAAAAAGACCATCCTTGGAAATTTTTCGAAAGGAGATTTTTATGACAGACGCAACACAGAGTTATGCTAATGTTTACAATAATAATGTGGGGTTTGGACAAAAGCCTGCATTGATCATGATTGACTTTGCGCATGCGTATTTTGATACAAACTGTCCTCTATTCGCTGATGTGGACGATGCGTTAGAAAGTGCGCTAAGGGTTAGGGTCGGCGCACATCACGCAGGTATTCCTGTTTTTTTGACCCGTGTTATTTACCAAAAGGATGGGTATGATGGTGGTCGGTTTTTTGAGAAGGCCAAACCATTGGAGGCGTTTATAGCAGGGCGTAAAACCGCTGAATTCGCGAAGGGGCTGGAACCACGCGAAAATGAAACAATCATTACCAAGCAATATCCCAGTGCATTTTTTGGAACGAGCCTTGCCTCCACGCTACACGCTGCCAAGGTGGACAGTGTAATTCTGACAGGTTTGACTACCAGTGGCTGTGTGCGTGCTTCCTGCGTCGACTCGATGTCGCACGGGTTCACAACAAGTGTTGTAAGACAGGCTTGCGGGGATCGCCACGAAGCACCACATCAGGCCAACTTGTTTGATATGAACGCAAAATATGCTGATGTCATAAATGAGTCTGACATATTAACCCATATGAAGACGCTCACATGAATACTGTTGCAATTATTGGAGCAGCGGGAGGCATTGGTCGGGTTCTTGTGGATGAGCTAATTGCAAATGGTAACAATATCATCGCCTTGGATCTTCCAAAATCTCTGAGCACTCATCCTTTAAAATGTTCATCAATACCCATTGACGTACTTGATAGCGACAGCATCAATCTAGCTACCAGCACTGTCAGAGGTATGGATTTAGAGCTTGATGGATTAGTAAACCTTGCTGGTTACACCAAAGGTGTTAGGCCTCTGGTAGAAATAGATTTAGCAGCTTTTGACGATACCATTATGGGTAATTTAAGAGGTGTATTTACAAGCACGCGTGCACTACTTCCACTTATGGCTAAAAACGCATCGGTTGTGACTGTGGCATCAGGGTTGGCACAATCCATTCGACCCGGGCACGGTGCCTATGCGATGGCTAAGGCGGGCATCATTGCAATGACTAAAACTCTTGCGATTGAGGAAGCTCCACGCATACGGGTAAACGCAGTTGCTCCAGGCCCAGTACAAACTGCCTTTTTGACTGGAGGGACGGGAGTTTCTAATGAAGATCAGGCGTCTATCATCGATGTTAGAAAAATGGCATCGGCGACACCACTTGGTCGGATAGCAATCCCTACAGATGTGACGGGCCCAATTAGGTTTTTGCTGGGCAAGCAAAGTGGTTTTATGACGGGGCAAGTTCTCTGGATTAACGGTGGGGCATATATGCCCTGAAAGGACAATGGGTTCCTAGTAATGCATCATTTAACACACGTACATGAACGATAACAGTTAGTTAACCATCAGCACTCTAGTCTGTCTAGAGCGTTTCTGGTGGCCCTCACGCAAGCGGTGGCATCAAAGGTTCGTCCGTAAGCCTCTCAGCAAACTGGGAGTTCTGAGGATAAAGACTAAGGTGGTCTACTGCAGGACTGTGGAGTGACCATCGTTGATAATTAATATCACTACGAGCACTAGACCATAGCCACTTCAGCTACTCAGGTGGCATGGAGCAAGTCATTCACGCCCACACTGGCTTCCAGATGTAACTCTAAAGTCCAGCAAACCAAGGTAGCTTTAGCAGGATCTGAGTAAGGCTCAGCCAACACCAAGGATGCCCGCTTAAATCAACATCCAGAATACCTCTGGGACCAACCTAGCGGCCCACAGGATGCCGTTTACCGGCGGGACTCCTAATGAGCAAAAGCAGCAACAGGGACTCCAGTATTGCCCTCTGAGCCTTTAGGCCGGTCACGGCATTCAAGCCTACAACAATAACAACAACAGCCACCCCTTTAGTCCCCTTTGATGAAGTCATTAGATAGCAAAGACCACCGGGGGCCTCTTTTGTCATCCATGGGACCCTATTTGTCTCGGGCCACCACAGAGGTCATCATAAACGCCCTAGGCAGCCTAGGGTACTGATGGTTACCTCGCTGTTATCGTTTATGTCATGTGTTGACTGATGCCTTACCAGGGAACCATTGTCCTCTTCTGGGCACCAGCCTAAAAATGTATGCTCAGCTTGGTCACTCTGACTGCAGCAACAAACTGGTTATGAACAATATTTCTTATATTATCTCCAAAAACCCTTTTCACGTAGGCTTTCGCTTAATGCAATTATTTATCTCATATCTAAGTGGTTGCAGAGCAACAAAAATATTCCTTCATCAAATCCATTTTAAAGCTATACTAGAAAAGATTTAAGGTATTGATAACTTCATTAGCATTATTTTGATTTTTTTAGTCTACCCAAATATTTTTGGCCTTTGGAATTCAATCGCTATCTGAGAAAACGGGCATAAAGACATCTTCATGCCGTTTCACATAACAGCTACCTGTATTCCCAAAGTGCATTGGTATAAGGAGTCTAGAAGTATCGCACAGGCTATCTAAAAGTGTTAACCGAGCTTGCCGAGCAAGCTTCTGGTCAAAGCAAAAAGCGCTGCTCCAATCAGGTTGAACCATTTGAATAGGAGAGTGAAGAACATCACCACAAAATACGCCAGTATGGCCCTCACAATTTGCATCAATGCTCATATGACCAGGTGTGTGTCCAGCAGATGATTTCAAAACGAGACCGTCAGCTAGTTGAAAACCATCAGTGACCAAATCCATTTGACCTGATTCCATGACCGGCAAGACGCTGTCTTCAAAGCACCCGTGGCCTACTATTTGTTCACTAGCAGCGATTTCTGCCTCCCAATGAGCATATTCAGTCCGCCCGGTAATATAACGAGCATTCGGAAAAGTTGGTACCCATCTGCCATTTTCAAGTTTTGTATTCCAGCCCACATGATCAGCGTGCAGGTGTGTGCAAAAAACAATATGAATATCTTCCGGTTTCAGCCCAGTGGACGCCAGCGCCTCCATCCAAGACGTATCCTTGCGTTCATGCCAATCAGATCGGGCTGGACGCTTCTTGTGATTTCCAACACATGAATCTACTAAGATATTGCGGCCCTTGCGCTTTAAGAGCCAGGAACGAACGGCCAAGCGGACATTTCCATGATTTAAAAAACTAGGTTCTAGCCAATGCAGATATCGTTGTAATTTTTGATGATCTGATCGAGGGAAAATTATTGCAAGAGGGATACCGAACGAACGTATTTCGCAGATCTCAGTCACCGTCATATCACCAAGTGCAAAAGTTAACATACTGGGCTCTTACAAGTGCAGAAACCCATTAAAATTTGAGTAATTAAAGATTTTGTGATGCGCCTCATGCTGAAGTCCTGTGAATTCAAATAATGTTAATCAGACCTCATGCAATCCTAAAAGTAAATTCTAATATCGTGGATGCAGTTAAAAAACAGGGATTTAACTGCACGTAATTAACTATCTGAAATTAAGTTATAATAATCAATAAAAAATCTGAAACTATACTCGTAGAATAGAAACTAGACTTCTTACTCCCTCACTTTAGGCAACAGCAACTGCGATCATAAACTAAAGTGGGGATATTAATTGTTATTAAATTTAACAAAGCGCGCAATATCATTGTTGTTAGTACTTTTTAGCCTGTTAATTTTAATATTTGTGATTGCCCAAATTGTTCCTTCGGATCCAGAAGACATCGCCTTTACTAAATTTTATTACATTTCGGCGGCGACCTTCGCCATGGCTTTTTTTAGCTTCAGTCAATTTATTCAAACAGAAATTGGGAAGTCTAGCGGCAAGACTATTATTAGAAAGGCTCATGTATGAACTAAGCAGTCCACATAAGAGCTAAGGGTATCCATACAAAATAGTTCAACGGAATTCGGTTTAAAAAATGCAATAATCTTTAGCGGTGGGAGATTACAGTGTCTGTCGTCAAGGTTTTTGGAAAAAATCCAAGCTTTAATTCTCGATACTTGATGTCGACCTTTAACTTTTCA
>CESU01091470.1_pt1 | contig 18781 bp, 18 predicted proteins | sample 531141 | NCBI WGS metagenome assembly CESU01 (sample SAMEA2621401, study PRJEB7988) | marine metagenome | isolation source: saline water (ENVO:00002010), including
GCTGCAACTGCATCTACATCGTCAGGTGAAGTAAAATTCAAAAGAACGTATCCAGCAGGTGCAACATTAGGAATTGTCAATTTCATTTGATAGGTATAACTTCTATCAAATTTATACTTTGAATTATCACTAAATAACACATCAGGCTTAATTCCTACTACTTTTTCAGAATTATTCCACCACATATTTTTATTTGCAGCAGTATTGATATCTGGATAAGCATTTACCCACATGTAATTATAATCATCTGGCCCAGGATTAGTGCTTTGTAACAAAGCCCAACCTAAAAGGTTTCCATTGTTTACTGCATCTTGTGCAATTTTTTTACTGTAATTCATTTCTACATTTAAAAATTGATCTACATCTTGTTTCTCAACTTTTACAGGAGTAAATACAACTATTTGAGCCAGTAAAATATTAATACTGAACAATGCAATTAGGGTACTAAATAGTCTTTTTTTCATTTTAAAATTGTTTTTTGGATTAAAAACAACAAGTTAAAGTTTTTAATTGTAATAAAAAACTAATATTAAATTTTTAGTACTTAAGTCTGATTGATTTTTTTGTTTTTTTACAGCGTAATTTGCCTATTGATTTGTTGATCCAATGATATAAAAGTTTCCGTTCGAGATACTCCTTTTATTCTTTGAATATCATTGTTGAGTAAATACATAAGATCTTCATTATTTTTACTCAGTATCTTTATTAAGATAGCCCAATTACCAGTAGTGTAATGACTTTCAACAACCTCAGGAATTTGTTTTAATTTTTTTATGGCCGATGAATACATTGCTGCCGAATCTAAAAAAATACCAACAAATGCAGTAGTTGTATACCCTAATGCTTTTGGGTTTAAAATTAATTTTGAGCCTGCCATTAAATTAGAGTTTTCTAATTTTCGTAAACGTTGATGAATAGCAGCTCCAGAGATTCCAACTTCTCTAGCGATTGATAAAATAGGAGTTCTGGCATCTTCTACAAGTCTTTTAATAATAATCTTGTCAATACCATCAATTTTAATTTTACCTGCCATGTTGTTTTATTTAAAGTTAAAAATGTAAGTGTCAAATATAAAAAAAAGGAAAGACATAATATATGACCTTCCTTTTGTTTGTTTGTTGTAAGCTTAAAAGCTTATTTGGCTACCATTTCAAAACTTTCCATAAATTTTGTAGTGTAATTTCCATCGATATAATCAGGATGGTCCATCAATTGCCTGTGAAAAGGAATTGTTGTTTTTACACCTTCAATTATAAACTCATCAAGTGCTCTTTTCATTTTGTTAATTGCTTCCTCTCTTGTTTGGGCAGTGACAATTAGTTTAGCAATCATAGAGTCGTAATTTGGAGGAATTATATATCCAGAGTATACGTGAGTGTCTAATCGGATTCCGTGCCCGCCGGGAGCATGAAAAGTAGTTATTTTACCCGGAGAAGGTCTAAAGTTATGATATGGATCTTCTGCGTTTATTCTACATTCAATTGAATGTAGTTTTGGTAAATAATTTTTTCCAGTAATAGGCACTCCTGCTGCAACTAAAATTTGTTCTCTTATTAAGTCATAATTAATAACCTCTTCAGTAATTGGGTGCTCTACTTGAATACGTGTATTCATCTCCATAAAGTAGAAATTTCTATGTTTGTCAACTAAAAATTCTACAGTACCTGCTCCTTCGTATTTAATATATTCAGCGGCTTTTACAGCTGCTTCCCCCATTTCATCTCTTAGTTTATCGGTCATAAAAGGAGAAGGAGTCTCTTCTGTTAACTTTTGGTGACGTCTTTGAACAGAACAATCTCTTTCAGATAAATGACAAGCTTTACCAAAAGAATCTCCAATGATTTGGATTTCAATATGTCTTGGCTCTTCAATAAGTTTTTCTAAATACATGGCGTCATTACCAAAAGATGCCTTTGCTTCTTGACGGGCCGAGTCCCAAGATTCTTGAAGTTCTTCAGCTTTCCAAACAGCTCTCATCCCTTTTCCACCTCCACCAGCAGTTGCTTTAAGCATTACAGGATACCCTGCTTCAGTTGCTAGCTTTTCACATTCTTCAAAATCTTTAATAATCCCCTCAGAACCAGGTATACAAGGAACACCTGCCGAAATCATAGTTGCCTTTGCTGAAGCCTTATCTCCCATTTGATCAATCATTTCTCCTGTGGCTCCAATAAATTTTATTTCATGCTCTTCACACAATTTAGAGAACTTAGCATTTTCTGATAAAAAACCATATCCTGGGTGAATGGCATCGGCGTTAGTAATTTCTGCCGCTGCAATAACATTAGACATTTTCAAGTAAGAATCTACACTGGGTGCAGGGCCAATACAAACCGCTTCATCAGCAAACTTAACATGTAAGCTTTCTGAGTCTGCTGTAGAGTAAACAGCTACAGTTTTTATTCCCATTTCTTTACAAGTTCTAATAACTCTAAGAGCAATTTCTCCTCTATTGGCAATCAATATTTTTTTAAACATAATTGTATCTTTTTATCCTTAATAGTATAAAATCAAAATTGAGTTATAAAATTAAGATGGGTCTACCAAGAATAAAGGTTGATCAAACTCTACAGGAGATGAGTCGTCTATAAGTACTTTAACAATGGTTCCAGAAACTTCAGATTCAATTTCATTGAAAAGTTTCATTGCTTCAATAATACATACTGTGTCTCCAACATTAATAGTACTTCCAACTTCAACAAATAAAGGTTTTTCAGGTGAAGGCTTTCTGTACAAAGTACCAATAATAGGTGATTTAATAGTAACGTATTTAGAGTCGTTTTCCGAATCGTTAGCATTTGTATTCTTTGGGGTTTCAATAGGTGTCTCAATAGGAGCAGCCTGAATAACTTGCGGTGCTGCCATCATAGGAGCAGGCTGAGTGTAAGTAACTTCTGTCCTTTCAGAACCAGTTTTAATGGTGATTTTTATATCTTCCATTTCTAACTTAACTTCATTAGCGCCAGATTTAGCGACAAATTTGATAAGATTTTGAATTTCTTTAATATCCATTATACTTAGTTTTAGTTGTTTTATATTATGAATTATAGCTCCATTTTAGATAGATAGACCCCCATGTGAAGCCACCACCAAATGCTGCAAATATTAAATTATCTCCTTTTTTTAATTGATGTTCATAATCTGCAAGCAGTAACGGTAAAGTTGCTGAAGTAGTATTGCCATATTTATGAATATTCATCATTACTTTTGAAGCGTCTACGTTTACTCTTTTAGCTGTAGCCTCAATAATTCTTTTATTAGCTTGGTGAGGCACCAACCAACTGATATCATCATTTGATAATTGGTTTCTGATTAGCATTTTTTCTGCGACATCTGCCATATTAGAGACGGCAAACTTAAAAACAGTTTTTCCTTCTTGATGCACAAAGTGTTGTCCACTTTTTAAGGTTTCCTCTGAAACAGGAAGAATAGAACCTCCAGCTTCTATTTTTAAAAATTCTCTACCAGAACCATCGCTTCTTAAATATTCATCTTGTAATCCCATTCCTTCAGAATTTGGTTCAAAAAGAACAGCACCTGCTCCATCTCCAAAAATGATACAAGTAGCTCTGTCTGTATAGTCAATGATAGAAGACATTTTATCGGCTCCAATAAGTAAAACTTTTTTATATCTTCCAGATTCTATATAGGAAGCTGCCGTAGACATACCGTATAAAAAACTGGAGCATGCTGCATGTAAGTCATAAGCAAATGCATTTGTTGCTCCTATTTCAGTGGCGGTAAAAACAGCGGTAGAGGCTACTGGAAGATCTGGTGTTGCTGTAGCTACAATAACCATATCAATCTCTTTTGGATCTACATTTGATTTTTGAAGTAAATCTTTTGCGGCTCTGATAGCCATAAAAGAGGTTCCTTGATTAGGTTCTTTTAGGATTCTTCTTTCTTTAATTCCAGTTCTTGAAGTAATCCAGTCATCATTAGTCTCCACAAGAGTCTCTAACTCTTTATTGGTTAAAATGTAATCAGGAAGGTATTTCCCAACTGCTGAAATTGCTGCAGTTATTTTTGACATATGACAACGTATTATGAGAAGTTTTTTTTTGCTTAATTCCTCTCTTCAATCGGGAGACTAAAGTAGTAAAAATTATTTTAGTTTTTTTTAAAAAAATAAGCCAAAACAGCCAATTTTTGTTCAAAAACAGAAAAAAACCCTCAAAAAGAGGGTTTTTTTTGTGTTTTTTAGAAATTAACTATGCCTCAGCAGATGAAGATTCTAATACTATTTGTCCTCTATAGTATAACTTCCCTTCATGCCAATGAGCTCTGTGATATAAATGAGCCTCTCCTGTTGTTGGATCTACTGCAATCTGCTGTTCAGATGCTTTGTAATGTGTTCTCCTTTTATCTCTTCTAGTTTTAGATATTTTTCTTTTAGGATGTGCCATTTTATGTATTTTTTTCTTTAATTAAACTTTTTAATTTATCCCAACGTGGGTCTATTTTATCTTCGTTTCCTGAAGAATTATTTTCTTTTACTTCTAATTCTTTTAATTTATTTAGAGCCTCTGAATTCATAGTACCGTTAAGTACATCTGGATGAACTTTTTTTATGGGTACAGAGAGTATAATTAATTCATAAATGAATTGACTTACGTTTATTTCGAAATATTCATGAGGAATAATAATCATTTCCTCATTGTCATCATTGTATTCTGTTCCGAACTTAACTACTAAAGGCATATTTCCTTTAACTTCTTGTTCGTAAGGCTCTAAAGAAATGTCACAATCAACATTAATAAATCCTTCTACATTGAGATTTAATTCAAAAAAGGTAGATTTCTTGTCAAAAACTAATTTAACTTGAAGTCTACTACTATTATACTCGTTAAAATTAAAAGCTTCAAAGAACGTATTCTCAATTTCATAATCAAATAAATGCTTTCCTTGCTTTAACCCTATAAAAGGAATATTAAATTGTTTCAAGTTTGACATTACTAGCGAATGAATTTGAGCGTGCAAATATAATAAAATGTTTTAATAATATATTCTTTTTAACATCAAAATATTTACTGTTTTTTTGGCTTTAAAACATTTTGTGTGAGTTCTTTATATTCATTTCTGTTTTTGAATATTTTAATACCTGTAAATACAGCTTCCTTGAAAGAATCTGAGTTTGCTTTCCCTTTTCCACTGATGTCAAAAGCAGTCCCATGATCTGGTGACGTTCTTACATGACTAAGACCTGCAGTGAAATTCACTCCATTACCAAAAGTGAGTGCTTTGAAAGGCGCTAAACCCTGATCGTGATACATAGCAAGTACACCATCAAATTGTTTGTAGGCTTCAGATCCAAAAAATCCGTCTGCTGCATAAGGGCCATAAACAAAAATACCACTCTCATGAATTGATGTTATGGTCGGTTTAATCAATTCGTTTTCTTCTTGTCCTATAACGCCATTGTCTCCTGAATGTGGATTTAATCCTAAGACAGCTATTTTAGGTTTATTGATGTTAAAATCTTGCTTCAATGAATTGTTAAGTATTTTAACTTTACTTTCAATGAGTTCTGGAGTTATAGATTCAGCTATTTTTGAGATTGGAATATGCCCAGTTATAAGTCCAATTCTTAAAAAATCATTCATTAAAATCATTAAACTTTCTCCATCTAAATTGCGCTCTAAAAACTCTGTATGCCCAGAAAAATTAAATTCTTCAGATTGTATTGTTTCTTTATTAATTGGAGCTGTAATGAGTAAATCAATTTCACCTTTTTTTAATGATTTAGTGGCCTCGTTGAGTGATTTAAAAGCATATTGGCCTCCAATTTTTGTTGCACTTCCAATTTCTAACATTACATCTTCTTTCCAAATAGTTAAGAGGTTTACTTCACCATCTTTAATTTGTTGGATAGAGTTAATTTCGTGAATATTAGTTTCTATGTTTAATATTTTTTTGTGAGAAGAAATAATTTTTGAAGATCCAAATAGGACAGGAGTGCAAAAATCCAACATTCTTTTGTCTTCAAATGTTTTTAAGACAACTTCAATTCCAACGCCATTTACGTCCCCGATAGAGATTCCAACTACTATTTTACCTTTTTTATTCATATCTAAAAGTTAATATGTCTATTTTTGCACATCACAAAAGTAACTAAATTTATAGACATGTTTACCGGAATAATTGAGACATTAGGGCGCGTTGTAAAGATTAAAAAAGACAAAGGGAACACTCATTTTACAATTCAAACAGATATTACAAATGAGTTAAAAGTTGATCAAAGTGTCGCGCACAACGGTGTTTGTTTAACTGTGGTTGAAATTTCTGATGATACTTATGTTGTAACTGCTATTCAAGAAACATTAGATAAAACAAATCTAGGAAATCTGACTGAAAATGACTTAGTTAATATAGAAAGAGCTATGAAGTTAGGGGATAGACTAGATGGTCACATTGTTCAAGGGCATGTAGACCAAACCGCTATTTGTACTCAAGTTTCTGAGCACGATGGAAGTTGGTTTTTTACTTTTGAGTATGATGTTGCAGCTAATAATATTACTATTGAAAAAGGGTCAATAACTGTAAATGGTGTAAGTCTTACTGTTGTAAATTCTAAAAAAAATCAGTTTAGTGTTGCTATTATCCCTTATACATATCAACATACAGGTTTCTCTAGCTTTGAAAAAGGAACTATTGTTAACTTAGAATTCGATGTTATTGGAAAATATGTGGCAAGACTTCAAGGGTATTCAATCTCATAGAATTTTAGACTTCTTTATTAAGGCTAATCTTTTGAAAGCTATGAGATAGCTAAATTGAAATAAGTAGACCTTATGGTTGTCAATAGCTTACAGGTGTATTATATATTTTATATATTGCATTATAATATAGATAACAATGAAAAAAATAGCCGTATTAGTTTTAGTTATTTCAATCTTGAGCTGCACTACTGAAAGTAAAAAAGATACTACAGCAGATGCAAACGCTCAATTAGAAAAAGACATAGAAATGTATGTAAATCTCTGGGACAATTTTTTATTTAATAGAGATACGAGTGTAATTAATAGTGATAATTTTACCGAAGATTGCATTGTTGTTACTGCTCAAGGCAATATTGTAGGTATAGAAGGAGCTAAAGCATTTTATTCCAATTATTTAAGTGGGTTCACAGAAATAGAGTGGAAAATTAAGGAAACTTTTGGCCAAGGAAATAAACTTATAAAACACTATAATTTTAAAGGAAAACATACCGGAGATTTTTTTGGAATACCAGCATCAGGGAATTATCTAGATTTATCTGGTACAACTATAGTAACCATGAGAGATGGCAAAATAGCAAAAGAACACGACTTTTTTAATATGCAAACCATACTAGATCAACTCACAAAATCTAAAGGAGATCTAGTTATAGACAAGCAGAAATCAATAAACTAATCTTATTCTAGAGTTTTATTTAATTCAGCCTCTAATTCTTCAAGTGTATACTCATAAAGCATTAGTAGAGATTTTTTGGTTTCAAAATACTTTTGTTGAATAATTAAATTTGATTTTAAAACTGGGTTTTTATCAATAGCAATTTTCAACAATTTTGAATATTCTTCAATACTAATTTGAGAATCATTAGACGCAACGAAAAGTTCAGGATGATTTTTTGTAATGATTTCTATTAAATGTTCTTTTAGCAATTTCTCATATTGAACCGAGGTATTTATATTTGAGTAGTTTATGGTATGAAGTCTTGTTAGTGCTTCTTTAACGCCCTCAGATTTAATAAACTTAAAACTTCCAGTATTAATAATAGAAATATATCTATTCATTGGGGGTTCAAAATCTCTATAATAAATTAGATTATATTCAACTCTACTTTTACTTGAAGTAATTTCTTTAATAGCATCAATTTGAAACTCTGAACTTAAAAACATAGCATATAGATCTATATCGTCTTGCCAATATTTCATTCGATCATTAGTGTACTTTTTAATATCTTCAATTTCGGTTTTTAGATTCGTTAAAATTTTTAATCGTTCTTTATTTTCGTTTTTTTCTACAGCTACTTGATTTACCCAAAAAGAAACAGAAATACCTAAAACAATAACGATAAATTCTAATGTATATTTAATTACATATTTTTTAAATTTCTTGTTTTTCATAATTTTAATTTAGGAAATTTAGTTTTTAAATTAAATTTTAGAGAAAGAAGTTGTCTGAAGTATTATGGTACTTATCCTTTATTTTTGAATACATTTCCAACACCTGCACCAAAACATAACCCTAAAGCTATCCACAAACCAATATTATTGGTAGCACTTCCAATTATTATTCCTGCAATTAATCCTATTCCTGCTCCTAATGATGTTTTAGATTCTTTCATGTTTTTTCCAAAAAAAATAGATTTAAGTTCTACCTGTAAGATTTTTGTTTTGTAAATATAATGAATCGGAGATTAATCCATAGTTTCTTTTTGTATGTTTGTTATTCAACCTAAAGTAAGTTTATGACGAAGAAAATTCTTCTAATTTTAGCAATTCTATTTTCAACTTTATCTTATTCTCAACTTACAGATGCTAATTTTCAAACTGCAATAAATACTTGTTTAGCTACTAATCCAGATGATGGATTATGCTCAAATAGTGAGTATGGTGCTATGCCAGATTGGGATGTAAGTCAAGTAACTGACATGAGTTATGCCTTTACACAAATAGTAAATTTTAACGGAGACATTAGTGATTGGGATGTGAGTAATGTGACTAATATGTTTGGGATGTTTAGCCTTACTGCTGCTTTCAATCAAGACATTGGTTCTTGGGATGTGAGTAATGTGACTGATATGGAAGTTATGTTTTATCAAGCATCAGCTTTCAATCAAGATATTTCAAGTTGGTGTGTTGCAAATATTGATTCAGAGCCAACTCAATTTAGTGATAACGCTCCATTATCTGAGAGTAATAAACCAGTTTGGGGTACTTGTTCAGCTGCTAGTGTAGATGACCAAAACCAATTAGACATTTCAATCTATCCAAACCCTTCATCAGATATTGTATATATAGAGGGTAATTATACGCAATTAAAAGCCGTTGTTTATGATATACCTGGAAAACAAGTAATAAACAAGTCTATTACAAATCACATAGATATTAGCCAATTAGATAAAGGAGTTTATATCCTGCAACTTTCTGATGGTGTTAAACTCACTACACAAAGAATACTAAAGAATTAATTAATCTTTTCATTAGGATTATTGTACTCCCTTGTTTTCAGTAAGAACTTGTAGCTTCATTGTTAACCCATAAAAAAAGCCCTACATTTCTGTAGAGCTTTAAGTAATGTGTGGACCCACAAGGGCTCGAACCTTGGACCCCCTGATTATGAGTCAGGTGCTCTAACCAGCTGAGCTATGGGTCCTTATTACAGTCGACAAATGTAACACTTTTAAATAATTTTAATCGTCAAAAAAATAAAAAAATTATTTATCTCTTGCCATTAAAAAAGACCCAAAGTCTTTGAGTTTTTGTCTATTTAATTCACTGATATTCATGTTTTTTAGCAAATCAAAAGCGGTTTCAGTATATTCATGAATTAATTTTTGAATTAAAGCTGGGATGTCACACTGTTCAAAAATTCGCTTTACTTCATCAATTTTAATGGAATTATCCTCTAATTTTTGTTTGTAAAAAAACTCTAGCTTTTGCCTGTCATGAGCGTCAGACAATTCCATTGCTTTTAAGTATAAATATGTTTTTTTATTTTCAATAATATCACCCCCTATTTGCTTGCCAAATGTTTCCGGGTTTCCAAAAGTATCAAGATAATCATCTTGTAACTGAAAAGCTAAGCCTAGATTTATTCCATATTCATATAATGAATCTGCATTCTTTTCTGAGGATTCTGCAACAATAGCACCCATTTTTAATGCAGCTGCTACAAGTACAGATGTTTTTAAACGAATCATATTGATATACTCTTCTATGGTTACATCATTTCTGGTTTCAAAATCAATATCTAATTGTTGGCCATCACATACCTCTAATGCGGTTTTACTAAATAATACCGCCAATTTTTGAAATACAGTTGGAGGATAGCTTTCAAAATATTGATAAGCTAATATTAACATGGCATCACCAGAAAGTATTCCTCTATTTAAATCCCATTTTTCATGAACCGTTTTTTTTCCTCGCCTTAATGGCGCATCATCCATAATATCATCATGCACAAGGGTAAAATTGTGAAAAACTTCAACTGCTAAAGCAGCAGGAAATGCTTTCTTATAATCATTGGATAATATATCAGCAGCCATTAAAGTTAAAATTGGTCGAATACGTTTACCTGATAGCTGTATTATATAGTTGATTGGTTCATAGAGGTTTTTAGGCTCTCTAATCCATTCTTTTTTGTCAAGGTACTGTTGAAATTCCTTTTGATATGATGTTAAATCCAAATTTTGAAAAGTTTAAAACAAAAATAAGATTAAAGATTTATTTTAATGTTAAGAATGTTAAAAAATCATTAAACTTTGGAAACTATTATTGTTTCTAAAGTTTCCAATGTAAATTTGCAAGAGTTTAATTATGAAAGAAAAAATATTACATAACGCAACAGAAATGTTCTTAAATATTGGATTTAAGAGCATTACTATGGATGATATTGCTAATAATTCAGGAATTTCAAAAAAAACAATTTATGCTCATTTTAGTAATAAAACAGAACTAGTAAAAACCGTTACACTTCACATATTTGATATTGTTAAAAAAGGAGTAGATCTTATACATGCTCAAGAGCAAAATCCGATTATTGAATTATTTGAAATAAAAAGATTTGTAATGAAGCATTTGAAAGATGAAAAATCCTCTCCTCAGTATCAGCTTCAGAAATATTATCCTAAAATTTATAAGACGCTAAAGCAAAAACAATTTAAAGTAATGCAAGAGTTGATTAAAGAAAATCTTGCTAAAGGAATCCAACAAAAATTATTCAGAGCTACTATAGATATCGACTTTACAGCAAGAATTTATTTTCATGGTATGGTAGGTATTAAAGATAAAGACTTGTTCCCATTAGAAAATAATTCGATGAATACATTAACCACCAATCATTTAGAGTATCATTTACGTGGAATATCTACAGATAAAGGAATAAAAGAATTAGAAAAACAATTATAAAATTAATTAATGAAAAAGTATTTAATAATTATTCTATCCCTATTTTTTGGTCATTCAGTTTTTGCCCAAAAAATAAAGACATCGCTATCTCTTAAGGAGGCAATTGATATGGCATTAGAGAATAGTTACAACACAAAAGCTTCAAAAAATAATGTTTTATCAGCCAAAGAAACAGTTTGGGAAACAACTGCTACTGGCTTACCACAAATAGATGCAGCTGTTAATTATCAAAATTTTATAAAACAACCTGTTTCTTTGTTACCTGCGGCTGCTTTTGATAATACTGCTTCTGTTGTTCAGACTGTTGAAGATTATTTTGGTATCCAATCAAATAGAGATCCTAGTCTACCTCAAGGATTCATACCCGTTGTTTTTGGAACACAACAAAATATAAATGCATCTGTAACAGTAACACAGTTACTATTCGACGGATCTTATTTAGTTGGCCTCCAGGCTTCGAGAGCTTATTTGAAAATTTCTGAACAGGCCAATGAGAAAACCGAAATTTTAACAAGAGAAGCTGTTGTTAACGCCTATGGTAGTGTTTTAGTGGCAGAAAAAAGCATTACTATTCTCCAAGGAAATCTAAAAATTATTGAGAAAAACCTTCATGATGCAAAAAAGATTTATGAAAATGGTTTTAATGAACAAGAAGATGTTGAGCAATTAGAAATTACTTTTGGAACCTTAAAAAGTCAATTGTATAACTTGCAAAGAATGAAAGGAATAGCGTATCAGATGTTAAACCTTTCCATAGGAGTTTCTATAGATACTTCTATAGAATTATCAGATAATCTAGATGATTTAGCAGAAACTAATATTAATTTGGGTCTAATTTCTAAATCATTTAATTTATCTAATCATATTGATTTTAAAATTGCTGAAAATGACAGAGAGTCAAAAAGACTCATGATGCTATTAGAAAAAAGTAAAGCTTTACCAAGTTTGTCAGCTTTTGTTAACTATGGAAAACAAGGCTTTTCAGATACATTTACTTTTTTTAAAGGTAACCAACAATGGTTTGACTCATCACTAATGGGAGTGAGTTTAAATGTTCCTATTTTTAGTAGTCTAGGTAGAAAAGCCAAAACAGCTCAAGCTAGAATTGCTTTAGAAACCGCTGATGTTAGATTAACAGAAACCAAACAAAGGCTCAGTTTACTCGCTGAAAAATCAAAAAATGAATATCAATTAAGTATTGAAAATTACAATACAGCGAAGAAAAATGTTGATTTATCTGAACGAATTGAACGAAAACAAAGAACCAAGTTTTTTGAAGGAATCTCCTCAAGCTTTGATTTATTACAAGCTCAAAATCAGTTATTTACTCAGCAACAAAATTATGTGCAATCTATGTTAGAAGTGATTGCAAAAAAAGCAGCTTTAGAAACTGCATTAAATATACCTATTAAATAAAAAATTATGAAAAATATATACCTACTAATTATAATCACTGTTTTCTTAAATTCATGCAGTAATAAAAAAGAACCTTCATTAGAGGAGGTTTTAGCAACTAATGATGTAGAATTATTAAAATCTAGAAAATCTGAGATTGATGCTAAGTTAGAAGAACTAACCTTAGACTTGAACCAATTGAATAATAAATTAAGTGTTCTAAATAAAGATAGAAATACTCCTTTAATTACTACGATTAGAACAAGTGAACAGAAATTTAACCACTTTATAGAGCTTCAAGGAAATGTAAAAACAAAACAAAATGTTTTGGTGTATCCAGAAATGCCAGGAATCTTAAATAAAGTATACGTTAAAGAAGGTCAGAAAGTCAAAAAAGATCAGATTTTAGCTACTATAGACGATGGAGGCTTGTCTCAGCAATTGTTATTATTAAAATCAAATGAACAATTAGCAAAAACAACATTTGAACGTCAAAAAAGATTATGGGATCAAAAAATTGGTTCAGAAATTCAATATTTACAGGCTAAAACTTCATACGATTCACAAAAAAATGCCACAAAACAACTTAAAAAACAGTTAGGTAAGTTTACAATTAGAGCTCCTTTTTCTGGAATTATAGATGATGTTTTTAAAGAAAAAGGTACAGTGGTAGCTCCAGGACCTGGAGCAGAACTGTTTAGAATTATAAACCTCTCTAATATGTATATAGAAACAGATGTGCCTGAGAGTTATATTTCTAGTATTAAAAAAAATAAAATGGTAGAAGTAAATTTCCCAATACTTGGGAGATCTTATGATTCTAGCATTAGACAGGTTGGAAATTTTATTAACCCAAGTAATAGAACTTTTAGAATAGAGGTAGGAATTCCAAATTTAGATGGTGAAATAAAACCAAATCTAACAGCTAAATTAAGATTAAACGACTACTCAAACTCAAATGCAATTTTGATACCTCAATCAATTATTTCAGAAAATGCAAAGGGGCAACAGTTTATCTATGTTGTTAAAGACAACAAAGAAAAGAATCAAGTTTATGCTGAAAGGCTGGTGATTGAAACCGGAAAAACTAACGGAGATTTTATTGAAGTAACTAAAAATTTAGATGCTAATGTAGAGGTTATTTTAGAAGGAGCGAGAAGTGTGAATAATGGTCAGGTTGTAAAAGTCATAAAAAAAATTAATTAAAAATGTCTAAGATTAATAAAAAAATAGATAAAGAGTTTAGACTTTCTTCTTGGGCAATTAATAACAAAACTACTATTTATGTATTGATGTTTTTAATTCTTTATTTAGGTATTACATCGTATTTCAAAATGCCTAGAGAGAATTTTCCTGAGATAAATGAAACAAAAATATATATCAGCTCAGTTTACCCGGGAAATACAGCAGAAGATATTGAAAAACTTATTACGAATCCTTTAGAAGATAAGTTAAAGTCTGTAAGTAACGTAGTTGAAATTATTTCAACATCTCAGGAAGACTATTCTATCATAACCGTTGAGTTTGACGAGAATATTCCTGTAGAAAAAGCAAAACAAAAGGTAAAAGATGAAATAGATCAAGAGGTTGCTGGTGAAGATTGGCCAACATTTAATGGTGCAAAAGTTACACCGAATGTTTTTGAATTAAGTATGTCTGAGGAAGTACCTATTCTAAATATTAACATTTCCGGGAATTATCCAGTCTCTAAATTGAAAGAATTTGGAGAGTATTTACAGGATGAAATTGAGGATTTATCAGAAATTAAAAAAGTAGACATACGTGGTGCCCAAGATAAAGAAATTGAAGTAGCTGTTGATATCTATAAAATGATGGCTGCAAAAGTTAGCTTTGATGACATTACCAATTCAATTAATCGTGGAAATGTAACCATGTCAGCAGGAAATTTCGTTACAAGCCAGCAAAGAAGAACAGTAAGAATTATTGGTGAAATAGATGCTCCAGAAGAGTTACTTGATTTTGTAATAAAATCAGAGAAAGGGAATTCAATCTACTTAAAAGATGTTGCAAAAATTTCTTTTAAAGATAAAGACAAAACAACGTATGCTAGAGAAAGAGGGGCTGCTGTTGTAATGCTTGATGTTAAAAAAAGAGGTGGCGAAAATATGGTGGCTGCTGCAGACAAAGTGGGAGAAATTGTCAGATTAGCAAAAAAGAATAACTTTCCTCAAGACCTAGATGTTACAATCACTAATGACCAATCTCCAAAAACAATTGGTCAAGTAGACGATTTGGTAAATAATATCATTTTTGGTGTTGTTTTAGTAGTTATTGTTTTAATGTTTTTTCTAGGATTCAAAAATGCAATTTTCGTTGGTTTTGCAATACCCATGTCTATGTTTATGTCTCTAATGATTTTAGGAGCCCTTGGGTACACATTAAACACAATGGTTTTATTTGGATTGATAATGGGGCTAGGAATGTTGGTTGACAACGGGATTGTAGTGGTAGAAAATGTATACCGTTTAATGGATGAGGAAGGATTAACAAGAATAGAAGCAGCTAAAAAAGGGATTGGTGAAATTGCTTTTCCTATTATTATCTCAACAGCAACAACAGTTGCTGCTTTTATTCCCTTAGGTCTTTGGCCAGGAATTATGGGGCAATTCATGGTAATTCTACCCATAACATTATCTATTGTTTTGGGGTCATCATTATTTGTTGCAATTTTTTTCAATTCTGTCTTAGTTTCTCAATTTATGAGTATTGAGGATAAAAATATGCCGCTAAAAAATATTATAAAAATAACAAGTATTATGGCGGTTATTGGGATCCTTATATTTTTCTTAGGAGGAGAGTATAAGGGAATAGGAACTTTAATTCTATTTACGGCTATTATGTTTTGGGTTTACAGATTTGTGTTGAGAAAAGCAGCAAATTATTTTCAGAAAAACACATTAGTATTTTTAGAAAATTGGTACGAGAGACAATTAAAAAGAGCTTTAACTGGTTGGAGACCCTATGTATTGGTAATGGCAACATTTGCTATTTTAATTGTTGCTTTTGTAGGTTTTGGATGGTCTCTTTCAGAACAAAGAACCAAAGTAGAATTTTTCCCAGACAACAAACCCAATCAAATTATTGTATATATTGAATATCCTGAAGGTACAGATATTGAAAAAACAAATGAAATAACCCTAGAGATTGAACAAAAGGTTTATGAGGTATTACATCAAAAGAAATATACCGATGATGGTTATAATTTTCTTATAGAGAGTACTGTTTCTCAGGTAGGAGAAGGAGCAGGAAATCCAGAGAAAGATGGTGGCTCTTCAGCAGAAATGCCACATAAAGGAAAAATTACTGCTTCTATGCGTGAATTTAAATATAGAAGAGGGGAAGACAGTGAAATATTGCGTCAAAAAGTACAAGCAGCACTAGTTGGAATTTACCCCGGTGTTCTTATTTCTGTTGAGAAAGATGCGAATGGACCGCCTGCAGGATCTCCAATAAATATTGAGCTAAATGGTGAAGATTACGAAGAGCTAATTTTGACTGCCGAAAGAATGCGAGATTACTTAAATACACAAAGCATAACTGGAGTAGATGAATTAAAGATAGATGTAAATAAATCTAAGCCAGGAATGCAGGTTTTAGTGGATAGAAAAAAAGCTGGAGAGCTAGGGGTTTCTGCAGGTCAGATTGGTCAACAGTTGAGAGCTTCCATTTTTGGAAATAAAGCTGGTATTTATAAAGAAAAAGGGGAAGATTATGATATCTATGTTCGCTTCAATAAAGAAGATAGATACAATAAAAGTGCTGTTTTTAATCAAAAAGTAACTTTTCGTGATCAAGCAACAGGTAAAATTAAAGAGATTCCTGTTTCTGTAGTTGCCTCTCAAATGAATAGCTCTGGTTTTAGTGCCATTAAACACAAAAATGTAAAAAGAGTAGTAACAGTATACTCTGCTTTGTCTCCAGGTGAAACAGATGCAGGAGCAGTTGTTTCTAGGATTCAAAACTCTATGAAAAATTTCAAAAATTTTCCTAAGGGTGTTAACATAGATTTTACTGGTCAAATAGAAGAAGAGAAAAAACAAATGAACTTTTTAGTAGGGGCATTTCTTACAGGAATACTGTTAATTTTCTTTATTTTAATTTTTCAGTTTAATTCAGTTTCAAAGCCAGGTATTATTATGTTGGCAATTTTTTTAAGTCTCATTGGAGTTTTTGGAGGATTGGTAATTTCTGGAGCACCTTTTGTTATTATGATGACAATGGTTGGAATTATTGCCCTCGCTGGAATAGTAGTTAATAATGGTGTTGTATTATTAGATTACGCTGAATTATTAATCAGTAGGAGAAAATTACAAGATGAAGTCTCTGAAAAAGACTATTTGCCTTTAGAAAGTTTATTTGAAACGGTTGTAAAAGCAGGGAAAGCACGTCTACGACCAGTTTTACTAACAGCAATTACTACCATTTTAGGGCTAATACCACTAGCTATTGGATTAAACATTAATTTTTTCACATTATTTTCAAATTTTGATGCAAATATTTATATGGGAGGAGATAATGTTGTTTTTTGGGGTCCACTAGCTAAAACAGTTATTTACGGTCTATTAATAGCAACATTTTTAACACTAATTGTGGTTCCAATTTTATTTTATCTTGTCACTAAATTTAAAATGAGGATGAAGGGTTTGTTAAAAACAACATAAGAACACTAAATAATTCTTAGAACATCACATAAAGAGGATGCAACCCTTTAGGTTTCATCCTCTTTTTGTATTTTCGGAAATCATGATGCAGAAAAAAAAATCGTATACAGTTGATGAACTTCAAAAAAAAATGGAGTATTACTGCGTATACCAAGATCGTTGTCATCAAGAAGTAGAGCGAAAAATGAATGAGCATCAATTAATACCTGAAGCCCAAGAAAAGATTTTACTCTATTTGATGCAGCATAATTTTTTAAATGAAGAACGTTTTTCAAAAAGTTTTGCTCGAGGAAAGTTTAGAATTAAAAATTGGGGCAAACAACGAATAACAAGAGCGTTAAAAAGTAAAAATATTTCTGCTTATAACATAAAGACTGCCTTAAAAGAAATTGAGGAGGAAGAGTATTTACAAACTATTTATAGAATAACTTATTCTAGAAATAATAGCATAACAGAAAAGAATATTTATAAGCGAAAAAAAAAGTTACAAGACTTTCTTATACGGAAAGGCTATGAATATGACTTAATCTTTAAAACGGTAAATGAAGTCTTAGGATAAGGGTTTAAAACAAAATTAAAGTGATTTTATTTGATGTCTTTTATTAGAAGTTGAATTGAAGTATTTCCGTTCCACTCATTCTCATCTAAATTATATGCAATATCAAAATCATTTTGAGTAGATGTTATTTTATCACCAAGGCCAAAACCTATTGCATTATATGTTTTTTGATCAGCTCCGTTTATGATATTCAATTTTAAGTGACTCTTATCTGCTCCAACCCTTTTACCATAACCATTATCTCTAACAGCATTTGTAGTAAATACAGGTTTCATATTTTTTGGACCAAAAGGCCCCATTTGTTTGAGTATTCTAAAAAATTTTGGGGTAATATCTGACAATTCTAAAGGGGAATCAATGGCAATCTCAGGGATTAATAATTCTTTATCTATAGTTTTTTTAACCACTGCTTCAAATTTTTCTTTAAAAGGAATATACTGATCAGGGCTTAATGTTAAACCGGCAGCATATTTATGACCTCCAAATTGTTCTAGATGTTCTGAGCATTGTTCAAGGGCTTCATAAACATCAAAACCTTTTACAGATCTGGCTGAGGCTGCGAGTTTTTCACCACTTTTTGTAAAAACTAATGTAGGCCTGTAATAAGACTCTATGAGTCTAGAAGCCACAATGCCAATAACACCTTTATGCCAATCTTCAGAATAAACAACCGTTGAAAATTTTTCTTTTTCATCAGCAGCCTCAATTTGTTGTAAAGCTTCATAGGTAATTTTTTTATCGATTTCTTTTCTTTCTATATTGAATTTTTCAATTGAAGCAGCAAAACTTATTGCTGTCTCATAATCCATTTCAGTTAATAGTTCTACGGCATAATTTCCGTGTTTCATTCTTCCAGCAGCATTAATTCTTGGAGCAATAATAAAAACAACATCAGTAATGGTTAGTATATTTTTTTTTACTCCTTGAATAATTGCTTTAATTCCATTTCTTGGATTCGAATTAATTACCTGTAGCCCAAAATAGGTAAGTATTCTATTTTCACCGGTTATAGGTACTATATCTGCTGCAAT
>CESU01001743.1_pt1 | contig 18775 bp, 14 predicted proteins | sample 531141 | NCBI WGS metagenome assembly CESU01 (sample SAMEA2621401, study PRJEB7988) | marine metagenome | isolation source: saline water (ENVO:00002010), including
AACGCATCAACTCCGGCTAGATCTTCAAAATCACTTGAAGAAAAGATGAATATAAAAAACAAACCCTCTGAAGTTTCCTTCAAAGGGTTTTTAGTAGACATTATAGAGAAAAGGTCGAAGGTAAATCGAATGGATGAACCAGAGCAGATTGAGTGAATTATATCTCAATGAGACCATCCAATAGCTTGAATTTGTTGTATTAAACTTTCGTAGCTTATTTGCGTCTAATTAAGTGAATTAAAAGTTGGCTGTATGCTATTACAACGAAGTCTTTTTTTTACGCTGCTAACTGTTGCAAGTATTTGTAACGCGCAGACTAGCACGTTCAATGACGTAGCCCCTATTTTGTATAAAAATTGCACCAACTGCCATCGTTCAGGAGGCGGTGCTCCCTTTTCAATGTTAAGCTACAATTCTATCGCTCCATGGACAACAAGCATGGTACATGCCCTACAGCATGGAGAAATGCCGCCATGGGGGGCGGACACTTCTTACATGCACTTTATTAATGAACGACCTATTACCCAATCGGATAAAACCGCATTATTGAATTGGATTTATGATGGTGCATTGGAGGGTAATCCCGCCTTGCTTCCTCCGGCACCTACATATCCTATGCATCAGCTCAAAGGTGTCCCGGACACGGTGATTCAAATGACATTATTTAAGAGTAATGCTGCTTATGTTGATGCTTATAACACATTAGTGGTTCCATTGAATTTGGGTCAAACAAGATATATAAGAGCGTTAGAGATAGTTCCTTCAGATCCATCTTTGATACACCATTCAGTAGTCACTGCAGATACACTCGGTCAGATAACCGTGGATACAAGTGGATCAGCATTGAGTATCTATGGTGATATAGGCATTGGGACATGGGCGCCAGGATCGATGCCGATAGTATATCCGAATGATCCTGAATTAAAAATAGGAATCGAGCTACCGGCCAACGGTGAAATAGCTATGAACATTCACACTCCTAAGGGAACATCTGGACAGTGGATCGATATTAAAATAAGGCTTTACTTATACCCGGAAAACGAGGTGGGAATTCGTCCAGTTTATGATTTTGTACCCTTACAGTACTGGTCAAATAACTTTCGAATTCAGGCGGGCCAGATCAAAACCTTTTCAGTTGAAGAGGACGCGCCTCAGCAGCCCATATCTATTTTCTCTGCGTTCCCTCATTCGCACCAGATCTGTACGGAAATCCTGAATTACGCCTATCAACCTCAAACAAATGATACTATTCCCCTAATAAAAATAGACCGTTGGGATTTTGAGCATCAAGAGTACTATTACTTTAAAAATCTGGTCAAAATCCCACCCAGCTATAGGTTTCATGCGGATCATATCTACGATAATACATCTTTGAATCACCACAACCCCTTTAGTCCACCACAGCTGATTACAGTAGGGTTCTCAACGGATGATGAGATGTTGTTTGATGGATTTCAATACATTGATTACCAGACAGGTGATGAGCTTATCAATATTGATAGTATTCTAAAAAGTGACCCATTGATTAACTACTTATCGGTGGAGGAAAGAAGACCCCAGTATGTTACTACGTCGTTGGTGTTTCCAAACCCAGTAGAGCAAAAAGCAACAATCAACTTTTATCCTCCATTGGTAAATCAAGAATCTCACGTTCTACGTTTATTCAATTTACGCGGCGAGCAGATACAAATTGATTACGATCATTTAAATGGTGCTATCGAGATCAGCAGGTCTAATATATCCTCGGGAGTATACTTCTACGAAGTGGTAACGGATAAAGATGTACGTATAGTTTCTGGTCGAATCGTTTTTTCGTAGTATTCGATAAAACGTTCTTAACCATTCACCGCAACCACATCATCAACTAGACATTTTGGAGAAAAGGTCGAAGTTTGAAGTTTGAAGTTTAAATTGAAAGGTTGATAAACTATCATAAGCCTCATTAATAGATTTCTTTAAAGGAATGTTCAGTAAACTCCGAACATATGTTTGAAATCATGTACGATTACAAAAATCCGTTGCTTCCAGTATGTTCTTGTCAAGACAAAATCTAAATGTCAAAATTAATAATGGACGTGTGTTCGATTGCCATTCTCTGCGCCCTTATGTGATTGAATAAATTAGCTCTGTTTTTTCAGAGACTTTTAAGATTCCTACATTTTCAATATTGCCATCTCTCGCGGTATATTTTTTCTCAACTCTGGTATTTTATTTCCGTCATCACAAGTATATTTGCCCAGTTATTTATAATTAGTCTAAATAAAAATAGGATGAAAAGAAAGATACTTTTATTAACACCCGTTCTTCTAATGACGTTAGCTTGTGAACCCAATCATGTTGATCCCGAAACCGAAGTAATAGCACCTGCGTCATATTCGTTTGAGCGTAACGGAGCTACCACTGTGTTTTACGACGGTCAATCGGAACGCCTAGCAATGGGAGGAGAATTTGGATCTGCACTTAAAGATGATTCTAAAAGTGCAACCGATCTCTCCGAGTTGTATGCTAATCAGGATGTAAACGGTAACGCTGTTGATCCATTTGCAAATCCTGTGTTAAATGCTTCAACTAAAAGTTTGCGATCAAAAACCGCAGGCTCATACCTTTATTTCAGCTCAAATGCAACTGAATCAGCTCAAATCAAAGCTGACTTTGATGGTTGGATTCAAGCTCAAGCAAATGATGTTTTTCCAAATTTTAGCACATTAGCAGCAATTGGAACGGCAGGTCAAATCGCCGACGGTTCTAGCGTTAGGTATGTTAATTCATTAGGATTAGAATACGATCAAGCCATTGTTAAAGGTCTAATTGGAGCGGTAATGACGGATCAAATGTTAAATAGCTATCTAGATCCTGGAGTTCTCGATGCCGGCGCAAACATAGTAGATAACGATAACGGAGTTCTTTATACAGACAAGAACTACACGACTATGGAACACAAATGGGACGAAGGTTATGGATATTTATTCGGCGGTGCTTTAGATGGTGCGAATCCATTGAGCTCACTCGGAAGTGATGACTCTTTCCTAAACAAATATTTCGGGAAAGTTTCAGCCGATAGCGATTTCAGCTCTTTTGCTCAAGATACATATGACGCCTTAAAGTTAGGCCGAGCTGCTATCGTGGCCGGCAACTATACAGTTCGTGATGAACAAGCAGATCTAGTTCGTGATCTGGTAAGTAAAGTTATTGGTATTCGTTCAGTGTATTACCTTGAAGCCGGGGCTACAGCACTTGATGGAGGTGATATGGGTGGTGCATTTCACGATTTAAGCGAAGGGTTTGGCTTTATTTACAGCCTACAATTCACTCATAATCCAAACACTAACGCACCCTACTTTAATCGTAATGAAGTAAATGATATGTTAGATGACCTCATAAACGCTTCTGGAAATGGCTTTTGGGATGTTTCTACAACAGATTTGAGAACCATTTCTGCTGATATCGCTTCGCGTTTTGATTTTACGGTAATCCAAGTAACCAACTAGAATGACTAATGACCAATAATTCGTGTTTGTTAAGCTACACTTGGGTAAGGGCGCTCCTTTTAGGAGTGCTCTTTTTAACTTCTTCGTGTGAAACTAATCAAGGTAGCACTGATACTTGGAACCGTTCGGCCATGCTTTCGCATTGGTCCAATGAAATCATAATACCTGCTTGGAACGAATTTGCTAATACCTCATTAGAAGCGGTACATGCTGCAGATACTTTCGCATTAAAACTTGACTCTGCTCATTTCGAAATTCTACGCTCGAAATACCAAACTGTCTATGGTAGTTGGCAAAAAGTAAGTCTTTTTGAGATTGGACCTGGAGAGCAGCGTAACATTCGACTGCGTTGCAATACTTATCCAACTGACACGACCATCGTTAAGGGTTCTTCAGAAACTTTTATGTCTAATAATCCACCTAATTTACTACTCCCATCTACATTTACGCAACAAGGTTTTCCTGCACTTGATTATCTTTTATTTGCCAAGGGGAGTATCAAAAAACAGCTTGAATACTATAGCATTCACCCAGAAGTAGTGGGTTATATTCAAATGCTTTTTTCAAATATTGCGCTTTTAGGTAATGAAGTTTATACTGACTGGACTTCTGGTTACAAAACCACCTTTGTACAAGCCGATGGTTCCTCTGCAACTGCATCGGTAAACAAAATGGCTAACGATTTTATTTTTCACTACGAAAAAGAGTTGCGAGCAGGTAAAGTAGGTATTCCCGCAGGTATATTTAGTGTTAACACGCTACCGCAAAATGTGGAATCGGTATACCATCCTGAATTTTCTAACGAACTCTTCCAAGTTAGTTTTAACGCGCATGTAAATTTCTTTAATGGATATAGCTTTGACGGTTTGAGCCAAGGACCGAGCTTTTCAGAATACTTAGATCATTTATCGGCCACAGAAGATACTATACCATTATCGGATGCAGTCAATCAACAGTTTGATGAAACTCAGACGGCATTGAATACAATTTCGGAAACCTTTAAAGCAACGGTAGAAAACGATGTATTCGCCTTGTTGGCTCTATACGATGAGCTACAGAGAAATACCATCCGTATAAAGACAGGGGTAATGCAAGTATTGAACGTGAAAATTGATTATGTAGATGCCGACGGCGATTAGAGAATTCTTCCACGAAATAAATAAATCCACAGAAGCCGCTCCTTTAGCGGCTTTTCGTGTTTTATTTGGATTTTTGATTGCTCTTTCAATCATTCGTTTCTTGGCTTATGGTTGGGTCGAAAAGTTATATCTCGCCCCGACTTTTCAATTCACTTATCTAGGTTTTTCATGGGTCAAGCCTCTAGGTCCTTTGACTTATGTTATCTTTTTAGTGTGCTTTATTAGTGCCGTGGGTGTGGCTCTGGGCTACAGGTATAAATTAAGTGCTATTACCCTCTTCTTATCCTTTACCTATATCGAGGCAATGGATAAAACTACTTATCTAAATCATTACTATTTCATCAGCGTAGTGTCACTACTGCTCTGTTTTTTACCTGCCAATGCAGATTTTAGTTTAGATGTCAATCAACGGAGAGTTTGTAGACAATATGTTCCTGTTTGGTCCATACTCAGTCTCAAGATGTTTGTGGGAATTGTTTACTTTTATGCCGGTTTAGCCAAGCTAAATACGGATTGGCTCCTTGAAGCTCAACCCCTTTCTATATGGCTGTCTACGAAAACCGATATACCGATTATTGGAAATCTTTTTGAATACACCTGGCTTCATTATCTATTTTCATGGGGAGGCGCTCTTTATGATCTCAGCATACCGTTCTTGCTCTTAAATAGGCGTACCCGTAATATTGCATTTTTACTGGTCATAGCTTTTCACATCATGACCCGTATATTATTTCCCATTGGGATGTTCCCTTGGATTATGATTGCTGCTGCTACAGTATTTTTCTCTAGCGATACGCTCAAAAATATTCTTACAAAAACTTTCAATTTTCTTAGATCAAACGAACCGATAAACGATGCCCCCAGGCATTATTTTAGTAAGATCCTAATAGGGGTTTTAATTATCAGTCAGATCGCATTACCATGGCGGTATCTTATGTATCCCGGAGAACTTTTTTGGCACGAACAAGGGTTCAGATTTTCTTGGCGCGTAATGGTCATGGAGAAACAGGGCTATACGACGTTTCGAGTAGTAGACAAAAACAACGGGGAACACTGGACCGTTAAAAATGAAGACTTTATAACCAATTTTCAAGAGAAGCAAATGGCTTTCCAGCCCGACTTTATTTTAGAATATGCTCACCACCTTGCGGAATATTACAAAATCAATCACAACCGAAATATTGCTGTATACGCAGACTCCTATGTGAGTTTGAATGGCAGAAGCGCTAAACGCTTTGTAGATCCCACGATAGATTTAACAACAAAATCCAGAAATTTTTTACCAATAGATTGGTTATTACCGTTTAACGATATTATTCATGGAATTTAAAAGATTCATTTTACTCCTTTTGCTACCTGTAACGACCTATGGTCAATCTACAGACACTACTAGCGTTATTCTGCACGAAATAGAAGTGAAAGAGAAAAAGTTAAGTGCACGCTCCTCATTGAAAAGTGTCGAAGACATGAATATTTACGCTGGAAAAAAAAGTGAAGTCGTATCCTTAGATCAATTAGTCTTAAACAAAGGAGCGAATACCACAAGGCAACTTTTCGCTGGGATAACCGGACTGACCATTTTCGAGAATGACGATGCCGGTTTGCAACTTTCTGTAGGTTCAAGAGGGCTTGATCCAAACAGATCTTCAAATTTTAATATGCGTCAAAACGGCTACGATATCAGCGCAGACCCTTTGGGTTATCCAGAATCTTATTACACCCCTACAAGTGATGGTATCGAACGTATAGAAGTTATAAGAGGAGCGGCAAGTTTACAATACGGTTCCCAATTCGGGGGGTTGCTCAACTTCCGAATGAAGGGACCTGAAAAAGACGTTTTATGGGCAATTGAAAATAGCTCCACAATAGGCACCTATGGATTGCGCACAAGTTTTACCAGTGCAACGCTGAAAAAAGGATCATTTAGTGCCTACGGCTACTTCAATAATCGCAAATCACAAGGTTTCAGGCCAAATAGTGCATTTAATGCAAATCACAGTTTCGTACAGATAAACTTCACCCCTAACGAACACCATAAGTTTACATTTGAACACACTTATCTATATTATCTTGCTCAGCAACCTGGTGGCCTTACAGATGATATGCTCAAAAGTGATCCTTTCTTTTCCAATCGCACTCGAAATTACTTCCGTGTGAATTGGAACTTATTGCACGGAAACTGGACTTATTCACCAAACGTAAAAACAACAATTAAAGTCAGTGCTACTGCGTTAGAAGCGAAAAGATTTAGTCTAGGATTCAGAGGTATTGCAAGCATGATTAACTTAAATCCAATAATCACTGTTGACGAACAGAATGCCGACGGCTCATTCATTTATGAACGTGATTTAATTGCTGGACAATTCAGTAATCTGACTGCAGAGGCCAAAGTTCTTCGTCGCTATCGATACTACGATCAACCCCGCGTACTACTTTTTGGAATCAAGGCTTTCGAGTCGCTAAATCTTAGTGAACAAGGTCCGGGGAGCAAGGGTAAAGACGCCGATTTCAGCTTTCGTTGGCAAGAGTACAATGATTATCCAAATCAAAGCTCGTTCACATTTCCTAATCTGAATTTGGCAGCTTTCATGGAGCATATCTTTTTCCTAGAAAATGGATGGAGCATCACTCCAGGCATGCGTATTGAACATATTCGCACTGAGGGCCAAGGTTTTTATAGGAACATTGTTTTTGATAACGCCGGAAATGTAATCGACACAAGCGAGCTCCATGACGACTTTAGCTTTTCAAGAGGGTTTGCGCTAATCGGAATAGGTATTTCTAAAAAAGAGAAAACCAAAGAGACGTATTTTAATTGGAGTCAGAATTACCGTTCTGTCACTTTTGCGGACATTAGAACTGTCAATCCAACCTTCATAATTGACCCTAAAATCAAGGATGAGAAGGGGTGGACTAGCGACTGGGGGATACGAGGTAATAAAGGTCCTTGGGGGTATGACGCCAACTTATTCACATTATACTATGCAAATAGGATTGGTATAGTTTTTAATAATCGAGCCCAGCGTGTTCGGAAGAATATTGGCGCAGCACTAATGTATGGTGTCGAAAGCTTTATTTCCTACGACCTGACTTCCGAGGGCCAAAGCAAATGGAAAATAGACCTATGGACTAATACAGCTATTACTGGTTCTAATTACATCCAAAGTGATGTGCCAAATGTCCAAGGTAAGCGTGTAGAATTTGTACCGTTATTGAATCTAAAGACTGGAGCCACAGTAAAGAGTGAAAAATGGAGTTTTAACCTACAAGTAAGTGTGCTGACTAAACAGTTTACTGATGTTGAGAATAGCGAGGTAGATCAGCCCGGTGGTCTTCGTGACGGCATTTTGGGTCCAATACCTGCTTACAATGTCATAGACTTTAGTGGTGCATACACCCCAAAATGGGGGGCTATTGACTACGGAATAAATAATCTGTTCAACTCAACATATTTTACTCGTAGAGCTCTAGGATATCCCGGACCAGGTATCATACCTTCCGCACCAAGAAATATTTATTTGGGGTTTCGAATAAAATTGGATGATAAGACTGAATTTTAGCTATTCTCTAAAATATAATTAGTCCCGATGAACTAATTATATTTTCAAATTGTAACCTGAAGAAAAGACATCAGCAACGCCTACTTTCCCCAAATAATTTCCAGCTAAAGACATACCGTCGGGCAATTGTGCAAACAGCTCCTTTTTCCATTCTCCAAAGCCTATATGTGACTGAGGAATAGCCTGTTTCCAATGATATGTGTGTAGCAGCTGACGAGGATGATTCCCTAGAATCGTATTTAATTCTTTTTGAATTGATTTCATACGTGAAGCTTTGTGAAAAACTGTCATATTTCGCATGCCTGCAGGCGCACGTCCTTTAAAAATCGAGCTAGTAAACAAAACCCCTTTGACTTTCATGTTCAAAGACGACGGTACCAAGATCCCAAAACCGTCGAATGCTCCTTGCCGAAGCTCTTCGGCGAAATGACTCACAGAAAGTTCTTCATATTTCAGCTGCCCCAAGAGGTTTTTCAACTCTCCGTCTAACAATTCTGCAAGGACATAAACAGGCAATGTAATGATCAATTCCTCACAGTCAAAATTTCCGCGATTTGTTTGAACTAAGAAGCCCGAGGATATCTTTTCAATCTTTTGAACTTTGGTCTCCAGAAGTACTTGATCTGTGTGTTTTTGAGTAAAGGCCTCTCCAATCTTAGCAAAACCACCTTCTACGCTGATTATTTTGCGAGGCATCGGCGGATCTTTGAACAGCGTACGCAATATGGATCCATTTTGTTGCTCGCCTACTTTAAATTTTTTTAAAATAGTAGCGGCGCTCAAATTGTGAATATCTCCACCGTAAATACCGCCCAATACCGGTTCAACCAACTTCTCTGTAGCCTCCCATCCAATTCGTCTCGATAAAAAAGAAGCTACCGATTCATCCTCAACATTCCCTCTTTTTTGGAAGGGCTCAATGCCAATTCTCAACTTCCCCTTCAAACTTAACCAAGAAGCACCTAAGATGTCCCTCAATCCGCCTACTGAAACCACTTTTTTATCGTGAAAGAGGTATCGTTTTTTACTCAGCGCATTGGCTTTCAAAATTTTATCCTCCAGACCGATATGGGATAAAAACTGTTCAAAATCTTCCGAAGATGCGCAGCTGTTAGCACCAATATCGACGGTGTGTCCATGAATTTCAAGAGAACGTAAAGTCCCTCCGAGCGTTGATGCGGCCTCAAGCAGCAAAAATTCCCTGTCCTGCTCACTAGCCTTTTGAGCGGCACCCATTCCTGAAATGCCACCGCCCAAGATGAGTATGGGAACGTGTCTTACGCCTTCCATTCGTCGATCCACTTTCCTAACAATGCAGACCAATCATCGCGGTCATTCAAACAAGGAATGGCCTTAAATTGCTCACCACCATTATGCAAAAAACTCTCCTTTCCCTCCTCACTAATCTCCTCGAGGGTCTCCAAACAGTCACTGACAAAGGCGGGACAAGCTACCGCTAATTTCCTTTTACCCTCGCCGGCTAATTCCTCAAAACGCTGCGCCGTATATGGCTGTATCCAAGGGTCGCGGCCTAATCGGCTCTGGTAGGAAGTTTCATATGTGCCTTCCTCTAAACCAAGTTCCGCCTTTAACAGCTTCGTGGTCATCATAGTCTGGTGCTTGTAACAGACTGCATGCGCCTCCGAAGCGACATTACAACAGTCCTTTGCCTTGAAACAATGCTGCCCCGTACAGTCGCTCTTTTTAACATGTCGTACGGGAATACCATGGTAACTAAAAAGTAAATGATAATCGTCAGGCAAAGCTTCATTAATGCTGGCACCCAGGACTTTTATATAATCCGTATCATTATACCAAGGCTCCTTAAAAGTCAATTTTAATTCTGGGAAATTCTTAGCCGCCACTTCCTTAACCCGGTCCACAACGGTCTCGTAGCTGCTCATGGCAAAATGCGGATACAACGGAACTACATAGAGCTCCTCAAGATCAGGAATCTCCTCCGTCATAACTTTTAGCGTCTGTTGGATACTAGGCTCTGCATAGCGCATAGCCAGATAAGTCGGGATCTTCGTTCGTTTTCTTACTTTCGAGATTAAGCGCTGAGACAGGACGATTAGAGGTGAACCTTCGTCCCACCAAATTGTCTTATAAGCTTCGGCACTCTTTTTTGGTCGAGTGTTCAAAATGATTCCTTTCACCAAAAGGGTGCGTGCCCATTTTGGAAAATCAATCACGTGATCGTCCATTAAAAATTCACCTAGATATTTTTTGACATCCTTAACATCTGTGCTCTTTGGCGAACCCAGATTGATCAATACTGCTGCTTTTTTCATAGCTGCTGCAAATACTTCTTTGGAGTAATTTGATACTTCTTCTTGAAGGCGGTTATAAAATGTGACGGGTTTCCGTAACCCAGTGCATATGCAACTTCACTGACTTGATAATTACGAGAATCTAACAAGGCCTTGGCAGAATTCATCTTATAATCAAGGATAAATCTACCCACGGTATTCCCATACATTTCCTTAAATCCCGATTTCAGTTTGTATTCGCTAATACCAATCCCTAAGGCCAACTCCGCGATGCTAGGCGGCTGCGTTATCCGTTCTATTAATTCGTTCTTAGCCAATTTTATTTGCGTTCTCGTCTTTTCATCTCTTAAGAACGGACAAGCTTCCATATCCTCTGGCCTACGGTTAAAATGAAGAGCTAAAACTTCAAGCAATTTACCCTTTGCAAAAATTTTACGGGATGCAGCGCTCAAATCGTTGGTAAACAAACTCTCTAAAGCCCATTTCACTGCTGCACTATATTCACGTTCATCGTATAAAAGCTTAGCGGCATTCTCACCATTTAAGAACGTCAATACATCTGCCTCATCTACGAACAAGGAATGTAGCTTATCCACTGTCATGTAGGCCGCCACCCATTTTGAACCAAGATCAGGAATGATATCAAAGATTAATTCCTTCTGCGGATTGTAAATGAAAAAATAATGACCGGACTGCAATTGCTTTTGGTAATGCGGGCTGAAATTGAAAGCCAATTGGCCCTCCAAGCAGAAATAGAACTGGATAATTCTAGAGGGCACCTCGCACTGTACAGTGCGCGCTTCATTACTTTCTTGATCTGACCGCGTGTACAGGCATAATCCATTTTCGGCGAATTCGTACACAAAACTTCGTTCAGCGTTATTTTGTGTAATATTAATGTCGTTTATGCTCATTTTAGGTATAATAAAAGCCGAAGATAAAGAGAGAAAACGTACGTTATGTGGACATTAACCCACTGCAGTTATTATTTTAACGTTAAGCGATATATTTTTGTTCTGACCAGTTCTAATTTCGCACATCAATAAATATAGATGACGCAATTCACGGGGTATAATTGGTACGCATTCGGTGTAACGCACAAACATGCCGCTGCAGAAGAGCGTCAAAATTTCGCCCTTAGCGAAGAGGAATTCACGCGCTACTTCGAAGAAATCTTCCCCAGTAATGAATGTGCCGGTTTTATAACCAACACCTGTAACAGAACGTCCTTCTTTCTCTTTGGGAAGAACCCAGAAATCATTGAAAAAGATTTTCTTCAGAAATCGGGGCACCATGATATTTACGAAATAGGCGATCACTACATCGGTAAAAAAGCCATTAACTATCTCTTTGAGGTAATGGCAGGGCTAGATAGCCAGATTCTTGGAGATTTTGAGATAGTAGGACAAATGAAGGCCGCATTCGAAAAAAGTAAGGCACAAGGTGCGGGACTCGGTATCATTGAAAAAGTTGTCAACCAAGCCATCTTTAGTTCGAGACGCATAAAAAACGAAACTGGATTATCTGGCGGCACCTCTTCCACGAGTTATGCTGCGGTCCAATTCCTTAAATCCTCACTCCCAGACTTGTCATTAGCAAAAATTCTAGTGCTCGGTATGGGCCAAATTGGTACGCGCACCCTAGATAATTTAGTCGCCGAAAAAGGCACCAAAAATATCTTCATTGCCAATCGCAGCATAGCCAAGACTGACAAACAAGCTGCTCTCCATAACGTCCAAGCCCTTAGTTGGGACGAAGCCATTGAAAAAATAGGCGAATTTGATGCCATCGTCAGTGCAGTCAGCGCTCTGCAACCCGTATTCACCAAAGCGATTGTTTCCCAAATTAATGCGACCTGCATCGTAGACCTCAGCATACCGTTTAGTGTGGCAGATGACGTTCAGAAGGAGCTTAATATAGAGATCGCTAATGTAGACCAGTTAAGCTCCGTCATTGCCACGCAGATGGAACAACGCAAAAAATGGGTGCCGCGAGCGCACAAAATCATCAGAGAAGAATTAAACAAATACAAAGAGTGGAAGCTCGCTATGGATGCCGCTCCAACTATTAAAGAATTGCAACGTCGATTGCACAAAGAGTGGGCAGCCAAGCATAACGATCTAGAAAAAATAGAGCGTATTAGCGCGAAAATTGAAGCACGTCTTTTCGAACGTATCAGAAAGAATCCAAAGGAATTGAAAGAACTCCAAAAGCAGCTTGATGCAAGATCGTAAACTGCGTATCGCATCCCGAACGAGCCCGCTAGCACTCTTCCAAACGCACGAGGTCATTGACCGCTTGAAAGAATTCCATAGTGAATGGGACTTTTGCGTTGTGCCGGTTTCCACAAAAGGTGATAGGGACCAAAGCTCCTCCCTTCAAAATCTTGGGCAAACGGGAATTTTCACCAAAGCTCTAGATGATGCGATCCTAGAAGGCAAAGCAGATATTGGTGTCCATAGTCTAAAAGACTATCCCACTAATGTCCCCAAAGGATTGAAGCTGCTTGCGGTTCTCCCACGAGACGGCTACCTCGATGCATTTATTCCTGGCAACAATAGGAAACTCAAAAAGGATAAACTCACACTGCTCAGTGGGTCACCACGTCGCCGAGCGTTTTGGCTGAATAAATACCCAAACCACAGCTTCAAAGATTTGCGCGGTAACATGCACACACGAGTAGACAAAATACTCGTTGCAGATGGTGGAATAGTGAGCGCTCCTGGCCTGGAAAGAATCAACCTCCTTCCAGACAATGCCGAACTTTTAGACTGGATGCTCCCTGCTCCTGCTCAAGGTATCATGGCCGTCATTGGTAGAGATGGAGATCCTCAGTTGGAAGAATTCGTCGGTACAGTAAATCACCTTCAAACCTTCATCTGTGCCCAAGTAGAGCGAGATTTCATGGCCGCTGCAGAAGCCGGCTGTACTTCTCCTCTGGGTGCATTGTGCCAACCCGAAAACAACGGTTTCACTTTTAAAGGTGCACTTCTAAGTGTCGATGGACAGCAGAAAATTTCAATAAGTCGTACAATCCGCGCCTCAGAATGGTCGAATGCCGGAAAACGCGCTGCCGGCGAACTTCTAGAGAATGGTGGTTCCGAGCTTATGGAGCAGATTCGAGCTCTTCAGCCAAAGGATGTGCTCTGCTTGAAAGAGATCGATAAAGAACAGCGCACTCTAGCCCTAGAAATGGGCCTAAAGCTTCACGATATCGAAGTACTTAAACTCATTCCAAAATATTTTGAATTAATCCATACTGAAGTAGTCATGGTCGCTAGTTCTTTTGGAGCAGAACAGCTGAAAAACCATATCACCGGATTGCCTGAAGCTATGTGGATTGTTGGCCAAAAAGCCACAGAATTACTCCTCAATTATGGGTACACCGGAAATATCAGAGTCTTTAAAAATAGTGGTGAATTAGTAACGGCTTACAAAAATGAGCAACCGGGTTCAGCAGTATACTACGGAGCTGAACGCACCAGTCAAAATTGGTCCGAATTCGGAATAGAACACATCATAACTTACAGCAATACTGTAAAGCCACCGCACCTTGCAAGACAGCAATGGGACGCCATCCTAGCCTTCTCTCCCCTTGGAGTAAAAAGCGCCCTAAGTAAAAATAACTTTCCCAAAAACACACCAATCGTTTGTATCGGTGAGCGTACTGCAAATACTGCCGAAGCAGATAATTTTACGCAAGTCTACGCTGCATCTCAACCCGATTTCACCACCCTTCTACAAACCTTGAAAAACGAATTATCATGATGATAAACGATCTATTCCTGCGCACATTAAAAGGCGAAACTATAGAACGACCACCTGTTTGGTTCATGCGCCAAGCTGGACGTTACTTGCCAAATTACATGGTGCTAAAAGAGAAATATTCATTCTTTGAGCGCGTCCAAAATCCGAACCTCGCTAGAGAGATCACCGTAATGCCCATCGATCAAATAGGCGTAGATGCTGCCATCCTCTTCTCAGACATTCTAGTTATTGCGCAAAGCCTGGGACTTCAAGTAGATATGGTGCCAGGAAAGGGGCCTGTACTTCAAACCGCGACTACCGAGGCAGAGGTAGCGGCTTTAAACGTAGAAAACACAGAAGAATTTTTCCGTTATGCTACCCCAGCCATAAAGGCCGTTAAAGAGGGGCTGTTTAATCGAGTACCATTGATTGGTTTCGCTGGATCGCCTTGGACGCTCCTTTGCTATATGGTACAAGGACAAGGCTCAAAAGATTTTGGAGAAGCTAAACGTTTCATCCTTAACGAACCCCAGCGCGCCAAAGTAATGCTCGAAAAGATAACCGAGGCGACCATTCGATACCTGCATATTCAGATTGACGCAGGCTGTGATGTCGTACAGATTTTCGATAGCTGGGGCGGCATGTTAAGTCCGGCGACATACGATGAGTTTTCACTGCCTTACATGGAACGCATCACCAAAGCGGTGAAGGACCGCGTTCCAGTCATTCTCTTTGCAAAGGGCGCTTGGTACGCCCTCGATAAATTACACGCTACAGGAGCATCCGCCCTAGGATTGAGCTGGACCACCTCGCCAGAATATGCACGTAAAGTCTGTGGCCCAAATGCGGTATTCCAAGGAAACCTTGATCCAACTACCCTCCTAGCGTCACCGGCGGTTGTTGCAAAGGCCACTAAAAAGATGATCGATTCCTTCGGTAGCGGCAATCACATCGTGAACCTTGGTCATGGCGTTCTGCCAACAACGAGCGTAGATAGCGCGAAAGCCTTCGTAGAAACCGCTAAATCCTACCGTTATTAATGGAATTCACCCCTAAAAAGCGCTTCTTCACATTTATTAGAGATCTACAGAACGAGATCTGTAAAGCTTTGGAGTCCTTTGAACCCAGAGCAAAATTTATTGAAGACCGTTGGGAGCGTGAAGCTGGAGGAGGCGGATGGACGCGCGTTTTAACGGGACAAGTTTTCGAAAAGGCCGGAGTCAACGTGAGTGAGGTACATGGTCCTGTACCCGAGATCTTAAAAAGTACTATTCCCGAAAGCGCCAAAGACTTTTACGCAACAGGAATTAGCTTAGTCGTACACCCAACAAACCCTATGGTTCCTACGACCCATGCAAATTTTCGCTATTTCGAGGTAGTTGATAAAGCTGGGAAAATCGTGGATCAATGGTTTGGAGGCGGTGCCGATTTAACTCCTTATTACCTCTTCGACGAAGACGCTGCACACTTTCACAGAACTCTAAAACAAGCTTGCGACAATCACCACAACGACTTCTACAGCGAATTTAAGCCGTGGTGCGACCGTTATTTCTTCAACAGCCATCGTAGTGAATACAGGGGTATTGGCGGAATCTTTTATGACCACCTTCGCCCAGATGAAAAACTGATTGACGTAGCACTTGAAGCGTTTCAACAAGAGATCGCATCAAGCTTTATTCAAGCGTACATACCCATCGTGGAAAATCGCCAGTCCTTGGACTACACCGCTGCTCAAAAAGAGTGGCAAGAAATCCGTAGAGGGCGTTATGTAGAATTTAATCTTATCCACGACCGAGGCACCCTATTTGGCTTAAAAACAGGCGGTCGTATAGAAAGTATATTCATGTCATTGCCGCCAACGGTGCGCTGGGAGTACAACCACTGTCCTCAAAAAGGGACCGCCGAAGCTAAACTCATTCAAGCATTGACAACACCAAAAAATTGGACTTAACTATGACATTCCCGAATCAAAGAAAACGTATTAACAGGGCGAGCGCCGCCATTCGAAATTTAGTGGCCGAGACCATCTTACACCCACACGATTTCATCGCACCGCTTTTCATCGAAGAGGGAGAGAATATCAAGAGTGAGATTCCATCGATGCCTGGATACTATCGCTATTCATTGGATCTCGTCATGAATGAGATTCAAGAATTGGTAGAAGTGGGCGTCCAAAGTGTGCTCCTTTTTGTCAAGGAAGGTGACAATAAAAAAGACAACACGGGTGCATTTGCTGCTGACCCGAACGGACTCATGCAACAATCTATCCGTGCCATCAAAGCACGATTTCCTCAACTTTTAGTCATGACTGACGTCGCCCTCGACCCATATTCGAGATACGGTCACGACGGTATCGTTGACGTAGAAAAAGGCGAAATTGTAAATGATACTACAGTCATTGCTCTCGTCAAAATGGCCCTTAGTCATGTAAAAGCAGGTGCCGATTGGGTCGCTCCATCGGATATGATGGACGGTAGAATTGGTGCAATCAGAAAAGCCTTCAACACTAATGGCTTTACCGACAAGGGCATACTCGCCTACAGCGTAAAATACGCCTCAGCCCTTTATGGCCCCTTTCGTGACGCCCTAGATAGTGCTCCCGGATTTGGAGATAAAAAAAGCTACCAAATGGATCCGCGCAACCGTAAAGAAGGGGTCGACGAAGCTCGCCTTGATGAAGCTGAAGGCGCCGACATGCTAATGGTAAAACCAGGAAGCTTCTACCTCGACGTGGTTCGCGATTTAACTGAATCTTCCAACCTACCCATCGCTGTATACCAAGTATCCGGCGAATACGCCATGATCAAAGCCGCCACAGAGAGAGGCTGGCTGAACGAAAGCGATATAATGATGGAAAGCCTCATAGCTTTCAAAAGGGCAGGCGCCAAAGTCATACTCACCTACTTCGCAAAAGAAGTCAGTAAGCACCTCATCAACAACTACCCAAATAGCTAGTCATGTACCCTCAAAGCCAACTTCTTTTTGAACGTTCAAAGCGTATAATCCCAGGAGGAGTAAATTCTCCTGTACGCGCCTTCGGGAGCGTAGGCGGTTCACCCATTTTCATTCAAAGCGCTAAAGGCAGCAGACTCTTCGACGCCGACGGGCACGATTATGTGGACTTCATCAACTCCTGGGGACCCATGATCTTAGGGCACCAATTCGAACCTGTCATTGAAGCCGTCCAAAAGCAACTAACAAAGGGTGTTAGTTACGGTTGTCCAACCGAAGCAGAGCACACTATGGCTTCATTAATTACTGAAATGGCTCCTTCGGTAGAGGCTGTTCGTCTCACCTCCTCAGGTACCGAAGCTTGCATGAGTGCACTTCGTGTTGCACGAGGATATACGGGTAAAAACAAATTCATCAAATTCGCAGGTAACTACCACGGCCACGCCGATCCATTCTTAGTAAAGGCGGGTTCCGGCTTGCTAACCTTCGCAGTTCCTGGAAGTGCAGGGGTCCCAGAGGGCGCGACTCAAGATACCCTCATTGCAGAATACAATGATTTGGACAGTGTACAAACACATTTTGAACGAGAGGGCGACCGTATCGCTGCCATCATCGTCGAACCAGTGGCGGGAAATATGGGCTGTATTTCACCACAAAAGGGCTTTCTTGAAGGCTTACGAACAATTTGTAACGAATACGGAGCAGTGCTTATTCTTGACGAGGTTATGACCGGTTTTCGATTAGCCCCAGGCGGCGCAGCAGAGCGGTTAGGTATCAATCCAGATATGGTCACTTTCGGAAAAGTAATCGGCGGCGGAATGCCGGTAGGTGCTTTTGGTGGTAAAGCAGAAATCATGAATGTTCTCGCGCCTAACGGACCTGTATACCAAGCGGGAACATTGAGCGGCAATCCTATCGCCACAGCTAGCGGTATTGCTACATTGACCTATCTTAAAAACAATCCGGAGGTTTATAGTAAAATTGACGCCACTACCGCAAAAATTGAAGCCTTACTTAAAGCAAGGTTCTCAAAGAAAGAAGCAACTATCAACAGGTTAGGGAGCATGATTAGCATTCACTTCGGCACGGCGAGAGTGGCCAATTACAAAGATGCGACCAATGCACAAAACGACAGATTCAACGGGCTATTTCACCACTTACTTAAAGCAGGGGTTTATCTGCCTCCGAGCGCCTTTGAGAGTTGGTTCGTTTCCAATGCAATTAACGAAGAGGATTTGTTAAGACTGGAAGTAGGACTAGAAAGCTTTAAGGATTAGGAATAAGAAAAGTTACTTATTGTTGGGTCATAGTGATATGAAGGTATCAATTACCTATTTAGGGGGATTAGAAGTGAAGCAATTGGATGTGGAAGACTTGCCAGAGTTGTAGAGTTTAGTCGCACTTAGCGCACAATGGAGATGCCATACTTGTTTTAGATTTTGAACGACAGCTATGACAGAATTTCTCTTGGTAATTTTCGTTCTTGAAGTAGTTCCAATTTGTTAAACAGTGGATTAAACTATTTCCTGCAATTCAAGAAATATCGCACATAAGTTTTACTCCACGAGGTTTTTCAGAAACAATTTTAATAACAAGGACCAGATCAAAAGACAAGG
>CESU01107532.1_pt1 | contig 18744 bp, 17 predicted proteins | sample 531141 | NCBI WGS metagenome assembly CESU01 (sample SAMEA2621401, study PRJEB7988) | marine metagenome | isolation source: saline water (ENVO:00002010), including
CAAAGAAAATACCCCAATGAAGAACTTTGCAGATTTATGGGAAGACATTTTTTTCATTTAAGTAAAAAAGATAGAGCTAAAAATTTTTTTTTAGAAGCAGGTTGTGGAAGCGGTGGAAATTTATGGATGCTTTCTAAAGAGGGATTTAAAACATATGGTCTAGATTTTTCAAAAGAATCTATAAAAATTTTAAAAAAAATTTTGATTAAAAGAAAATTGAAAGCAAATTTAACAGTTGGAAATATGACTAAAATGCCATTTAAAAATAATTTATTTGATTGTGTAATTGATGTGTTTTCTTCAACAAATTTAAACAAGATAGATGGAGAAAGCTTTATTTCTGAGTCATCAAGAGTCTTAAAAAAAAAGGGTCTTTTCTTTTCATATTTTCCATCTAAAAATTCCTCTATGTTCAAATCAAAAAAAAAAAAATTAATTGATAGAGATACTATAATTAAACTAGATAGTTCTAAGCATGCTTATCGCATAAATAATATTCCCTTTAGATTCATGTCAAAAGATAATTATATTGAAATCTTAAGGAAAAATAGAATTAAAACTATTTATTGCGAAGAAATTGTAAAAACTTATTTTAATGGAACAGAGAAATTTTGCTTCTTATCAATAATAGGTGTTAAAGTTTAAATCAGAAAAAAATGTCAGAAAAAGAAAACCAAAATAATATAAATTATAATATAGAAAAAGGTGAAGTGTTAGTAGGTTCTTCACTGTTAAGAAAAAAAAATATTACCACTGACAGAGTTTCATACATGTTAAATAATATGGATTTCAACAAAGCTTATTTGTTTGAAAAAGAAAAAAAAAAGGAAAGCGAATTGGTGCTTTTAAATGATTTTAAAAAAAGATATGAAAATTATAGAAAAGATTGGAGTGAACAACCAAAATCATGCATCAAAAATAAATTGTTGGCAAATGGTTTAAAAAAAGAAAAAAAAGCCCCTTTGTGTATTGATATTGAAGTAGCAGCCATATGCGATTTGGCTTGTCCATTTTGCTTTAGAGAATTTACAGTTACTCCAGATAAAATTATTGATGAAAAATTGTGTTATGACCTTATTGATCAAGCATCAGCAATGAGGGTTCCTAGTATGAAGTTTAATTGGAGAGGTGAACCGCTTTTAAACTCTAAACTTCCTGACTATATAAGATATGCCAAAAAGAAAGGAATTTTGGAAACGATAATTAATACTAATGCTACCAATTTAAATAGAAAAAATTCAAAAAAGTTAATCGATGCTGGTTTAGATATGTTGATTTATTCTTTTGATGGGGGATCAAAAAAAACATACGAAAAAATGAGACCAGGTAGATTTAAAAAAAATAATTTTGAAGATGTTTATAATAACATTAAAAACTTTAGTAGTATAAAAAAAGAGATGGGATCTAAATTTCCCTATACAAAGATACAAATGATTCTTACAAAAGATACTATAAATGAAAAAGATAGTTTTTTCGACATGTTTTCAGATTATGTTGATGATGTAAGCTTAAGTCAGTATACGGATCGGGGAGGAGACATTAAAGATTTAAATCAAGAAGATGAGGCAAAATATAAAGACAAGTTGCAAGAAGCCAATCTACCATATGGCTCAAATTATATGAAAGACCTATATGGAAATATAAGTATATCGTCAGGAAGATTACCTTGTGAGCAACCTTTTCAAAGATTATTAATTACATATGAGGGAAGGGTAGCTATGTGTTGTTATGATTGGGGTGCAGCCCATCCTGTTGGATATGTTGATGAAAAAACATTTACAAATAAAAAAGATTATGAAGAAGTACTGTCTAAAGCACAAAATAATAAAAAAGGATTTGAGCTTTTATCTGAAGTTAAAATGCCTAAAGACCTAAACAATCCTGACAAAAAAACACAATCAATTGCTGATATTTGGTTTGGAGATCAAATAGATGTGGTTAGAAAAAAACACCTTGATGGAAAAAGTGAAGAAGTAGAAGTTTGTAAAAACTGCTCTTTCAAAGATGTCTATAATTGGGTGAAGTAAATAAATGAAATTTAAAAAATCACCATTTATTATTGGTGAAGTAGCCTCAGCTCACGAAGGAAATCATAATAAGGCTATAAAAATTGGCAAAAGTGCATTTAAAGCTGGTGCAGATGCTGTAAAATTTCAAATATTTAAATGCCAAAATTTAATGAGCAAAAAAAATCCTCTTTATAAAAAATTTAAAAAATTTGAAATAAGTAAGGAAAATTGGATTAAAATTTTAAAACAATTTAAAAACAATCAGCTTCTAATAGCTGAAATTTTTGACCTCGATAGCTTAATTTTTGCAAATAAACAAAAAATTTTTAAAATTTATAAATTACCCTCGACATGTTTAAATAATAAAGAGATGTTAAATTATTTATCAAAAATTAAAAAACCAATAATTATAGCAGCGGGTGGTGCTACTTTTGAGGAAATAAATTATGCTTTTAAAAAACTAAAAAAAAATAAAAAAAATATAATTATCATGGCTGGATTTCAAAATTTTCCAACAAAAATTGAAGATACAAATTTGGGAAAAATATCTTTAATAAAAGAAACTTTTAAAACTAAAATGGGATATGCTGATCATATAGACTCAAATGAAAATCTTTATCCTTTTTCAATTCCTTTAATGGCCTATACTTTAGGGGCTGATATAATTGAAAAGCATATTACTCTAAATAGAAAAGAAAAAGGTACAGATTATTATTCATCTCTAGACCCTGAAGAATTTAAAAAATTTGTAGATTTTTTTAAAAAATCAAACACAGCTTTTTCTGCAAATAAATGGAATTTAACAAAGGCTGAGATAAAATATAGAAAATTTAATAAAACCTTTGCTGTTGCCAAGTCAAATTTATTGAAAGGACAAAGAATTAAAAGAAAAGACTTACATTTTAAAAGAACTAACAAAGCTGGAATTACTATGGACCAGCTGACCTCTTGTGTTGGTAAAATTTTAAAAAAGAATAAGCTTATTGATGAAATTATCTTGCCTAAAGAATTAAAATAATGAAAAATAAAGCCATAATTTTAGTGGCAGTTAGACTTAAATCAAAAAGACTAAAGAATAAAGCTTTACTCAATTTGTTTGGTAAACCACTAATTGTACAACTAACTCAAAGACTTAAAAAATCCAAACTATCATCAGATATTGTTTGGTGCACATCAAAAAAAAAAGTTGATGATAAGTTAGAAATTTTAGCTAAAAAAATAAATGTAAAAATATATAGAGGTGACGCAAAAGACGTAATGAAAAGATTTATCTTAGCAGCAAAAAAATATAGAGCTAATAACATTGTAAGAGTAACAGGGGATAATCCTTTAACAGATCCACAGATAATAGATTTTATGATAAAGAGTCACTTAAAAAGTAAAAAAGACTATACATCATGTAACACAATACCTTTTGGAGTAAGATCAGAAGTTATTAGTTTAAAAATTCTAGAAAAATGTCATTCAATGTTAGTAGATCCAAATTCAAGTGAATATATGACTTGGATGCTTAATCGACCAGATTATTTTAAAACGAATGAATTAACACACCCAAATTCTAAAATAAATAGACCTGAAATTTCTTTAACAGTTGATTATCCTCAGGAATATAAAAATGTTAATGAAATTTATAATTTTTATAAAGGAAAAATTCCTTCACTCCAGAAAGTTATTCAATGGTTAGATAAAAATAAAAAATTACTTAAAAGATTAAAAAAAAAAAGAACTGTTAAAAAACCAAAAAATATTAATATTAAGTTTAAAAAATTTTACGAGAAAAATAAATTTTAATTTATGAAAAGAATAAAATTTTTTATTGTTCACTTTCGTTCACTTATAAGAATTAAATTTAAATTTAGTGAACCAAAAAAAAATAAAATTTTGTTATTTGATTATACTAATCAAGCCATCTTTAAAAAATTAATTAAAAAAAAAATAGAAATCTTGTATATTAGATTAGAAGAAATTAACCTTTATGTATTTTTTAAGACAATTAAGTCCTTTGGATTTTTTAATTTAGGAAAAAATTATATCAAAACTTATATAGAATGTGTTGAGCCCAAAATTATAATTACCTTTAATGAATTACATGGCACATTTTATTTACTTAAAAAATTAATCAAAAAAAATTATTTTTTTACAATCGCTGTTCAAGACGGTTTTAGAACGTTGCCAAACTTTAGTGGTTTCAATTTAAAGAAAACAAAAGACTATAAAGTTGATAAAATTTTAGTTTTTTCAAGAAGTGATAAAGAGTTATATAAAAATATTTCATCTTCACCTAAAGTTGTAGCAGGATCTTTTAGAAATAATTTTTATAAAAAAATAAATGATATTAGAAATAAAAAAATTTTATTAATTTCTCAATATAGAGATGAATATAAAAAAAGTGAAAAAAAAAAATATTTTATTAGAGAAAAAAAGATTTTAGAGTATTTAAAATTATTTTGTAAAAAAAACGATATCAAATTTCTTATAGCAACCAAACCAGGTGTATCAAAAAATAGATATATTAATGCTTTTAATCTAAAAAAAAATTCAGAAATAATTTCAGATCTAAATTTTAAAAAAAAATATGAAATTATAGATAAATCTGAAGTTACAATATTTGTGGATTCTAGTTTGGGTATGGAAGCGTTATCAAGAGGAAACAAGGTAATATCCTTCCCTTTCGAGCCATATCCTGGAGTACCAAATTTTTTTTGGAGCTATAAAATTAACCAAGAAATTTTTGAAAAAAAATTAAACCTTATATATAAAATGAAAACTAATTATTGGCTGAAAAGAATTAACAGTAAAAAAGAAGTGTTTGTTAATTATAATCCTGGTAATACAATTTTATTAAATATCATAAAAAAACAATTGAAAAATAAAGATGAATAAAAAAGGTCTAATAGCTAAAGCTTTAAGTTTTTTACCTCGCTCAAAGAGACTCGAGGGAATTCTTTTGGTGATGGCAACTTTAGTTACATCAATCCTAGAAGCTCTTGGAATAAGTTTGATCTTACCAATTCTTACGCTGACACTTGATGGAAATCTTGATCAACTTCATTTTAATTTTGAGATATTTTTTGATAAGATAACAATTTTTGGAGATATTTCTCTAATTTATAAAATATTTATAGTTTTAATATTAATCTATATTATTAAAAATATTTATCTTTTATTCTATTATTATTGGCAAAATAAATACTCTCTTAATATTTATAAGACCACATCTACTAAACTTTATGAATTATATTTAAATTGTAAAATGTCATTTCATTTTGAAAAAAATTCTTCAGAATTAATTAGAAATGTTTTAGTAGAGTGTAAAAATTATTCAGCAGTAATAAATACTTTAATTAAACTAATTTCGGAGTCAGCTATTTTGATTAGTATAATTTTTATGTTAATGATTTTAAGACCAATTGAAACTGCTACTTCTGCAATAATTATAAGTTTTTTTACATTAATTTTGTATTATATCACTAACAAACGTGTAGAAAATTGGGGAAAAATAAGACAAGATACAACAGGTCTAGCTCTTAAAAATCTTCAGCAAGGACTTCAAGCTATAAAAGATATTAAGTTAAAAAACTGTCAAAGTTTTTTTAAGGATAATTACTTATTTCAAATAAATAAATTTGTTAAATCAGCTTATAAACACAATACAATGATGGAACTTCCAAAAATTTGGTTAGAACTTGTTTTTATAATAATTTTTCCGATAGTAATAATTTATTCATCTATTGGAGACAACAGTTTTGAATTAAAAAAAATATTACCAACACTTGGTCTATTCGTAGCAGCGATTTTTAAACTTTTACCAAGTATTTATAGGATATTTGGTTCATTCCAAACAATTTCATTTAATAAAGCTGCAATTGAAAAGTTGTATGAGGAATTTCAGTCTGCTGATTTAAATAATCAAAATTTTTCACAAGAATTAAATAATAGATTTAAATTTAAAGAAGAGATTAATATAAAAAATGTTTTTTATAAATATCCATCAACACATAAAAATTTGTTAGAAAATTTTTCACTTAAGATAAAAAAAAATGAAACCATAGGTATTATTGGAAAAAGTGGAGTTGGAAAATCTACTCTTATAAATTTGATTATAGGATTGTTAAACCCTGACAAAGGAAATATCCAAGTAGATGGTAAGGATATCCAAAATGATATTAAAAGTTGGTATAATTCAATCGGCTATATTCCTGCCGCATGTTATTTGTTAGATGACAATATAAGAAACAACATTGCTTTCGGAGTAAAGGAGCAAAACATAGATGATGAAATGATAAAAAAAGCAGCTAAAGATGCACAAATATATGATTACATTAATAGTCTTGATCAAAAATTTGACACTATTATTGGAGAGAGAGGTATTAAATTATCCGATGGACAAAAACAAAGAATTGGTATTGCTAGAGAATTATATAGAAATAATGAAATATTAGTACTTGATGAAGCAACCAGCACATTAGATATTAAAACTGAGGATGAAATTCTAGACACCTTAAACAATCTTAAAAAGTCAAAAACAATCATGATAATTTCACATAGAAATAATACTATCAAAATTTGTGATAGAGTTATTTCACTTACAGCAGATCCATTTTTAAACTATCACTAATATGAATTATAAAAAAAATAAAGTTTGTATTATTGGCCAAGGATTTGTTGGTCTACCAATGGCTATAGCTGTTGCAAATTCAAAAAATACAAAAGGGAAAATTTTTTATAATGTATTGGGAATAGAAAAAAATAATAGTAGAGGCAAGTTCTTAAAAGAACAAATTAATGAGGGTAATTTACCTATAAATTGTTCAGATAAAAAGATTTATAGCATGTTCAATAATACAAAAAATAATAATAATTATAGTATTTCGACGGACATTTCTCAAATTACTGAAAGTAAAATAGTAATCGTAAGTATAAATTTTGAAATTAATCATAAAAAAAAAGATCCTTTTTATATGTTGAAGAATTTTTTTAAGGAAATTGGAAAAATAATTTCAAAAAATACACTTTTAATTATAGAGACTACCTTACCACCAGGTACTTGTGATCAAATTATTTATCCAACACTGGTTGATCTTTTTTCTAAAAGAGGGTTTTCTAAAAATGATATTATGTTATCTTATTCTTATGAAAGAATAATGCCTGGTTATCATTATTATGATTCTGTAGTAAATAATAACAGAGTTTATTCAGGCATTAATGAAAAGTCTAGGACGGCATGTAAATATTTTTTATCAAAAGTTATTAATACAAAAAAATTTCCTCTATCCTTATTAAATTCCAATACCGAATGTGAATTTTCGAAAATATTAGAGAATTCTTATAGAGCAACTAATATAGCTCTAATAGATGAATGGACGAAATATTCAAGAATAGCTAAAATAGATATTTATAATGTTTTAGATGCTATAAAAAAAAGAGACACTCACAACAATATAATGAGACCAGGTTTGGGAGTTGGTGGTTACTGTTTGACCAAAGACCCACTTTTTGCATTGGCTTCAACAAAAATAATTTTCAAAAATAAAAATAATTTTCCTTTTATAAAACTTACGATGGAAACAAATCAAAATATGCCCTCAACGTCAATAAATTATATAAAAGAAAAAATAAAATTAACTAAAAAAACAAAAATTTTAATACTTGGACTCAGTTATAGGGAGGGTGTAGGTGATTACAGGAGTAGCCCAAGCCTGGTGTTGTATAAAAAATTAAAAAAATATGGAGCGGTTATTCATGCTAATGATCCGTTAGTAGATATTAACTCAATAAATGAGCTTAAAAAAAATATTATAAAACAAAAAGAAAAAATAAGTTATTATGACGCTGTAATTTTATGCACACAACACAAAGAATATAAAAATTTTAATTTAAAGATGGTCAGAAAAAAAACTGTTTTTATTGATTTAAATAATACCATTCCTAACAAAATCAAAAAATTATTTGAAAAAAATAAAATTAGATTATTTACACTTGGAAAAAATTAATGGCTAAAATTATAATTACAGGTGCAGCAGGTTTTATTGGTTATCACTTAATTAAAAAAATTATTAACAAAAATTATGATTTTATTTTAATTGATGATTATTCAAGGGGAAAAAAAGATAAGCCATTTAATAATATAATAAAAAAAAGAAATATAAAATTTTTAAATCAAGATTTAACAAAGTCTTTCAAGATTAAAGATCAAAATATCAAGTATATATTTCATCTAGCTGCACGTATAGGTGTAAAAAATGTTATTGAAAAGCCAAGCGAAACTATCAATGATAATTTATTGATGCTGATAAATACAATAAATGCAGTCAAAAAAAATAATAAGAAAGTTAAAATAATTTTTTTTTCAACTAGTGAAATTTACTCACCCTTAATAGAAAATAAAACAGCAAAATTTCCTTTAAAAGAAAAAGTAAATTTTATAATAAAAAATAAGATTCAGGCTAGAGACTCGTATTATATTTCAAAGTTAGTAGGTGAAAAAATTGTAGAATTAAGTGGCTATGAGTATATTAATTTGAGACCGCACAATGTTTATGGACCACGTATGGGTTATTCACATGTTATACCTGAGCTTATTAATAAATTTAAAAATAAACAAAAAAAAATAAAGATATTTTCCCCAACACATAAAAGAGCTTTTTGTTATGTTGATGATGCAATTAATCAAATGATAAAATTAGCTTTTAACAAAAAAGCTATTAATAATGCATTTAATATTGGCAATAATAAAGAAGAAATCAAAATTATCGATTTAGCTAATAAGATAAGTGGTTTACTTAATATTAAAAAGAAATTAATTAGAGGCAGTAATACCCCAGGTTCACCAATAAGACGAGTACCAGATATGGTTAAAACCAATAATTTAACAAAAAATTTAAAATTTACTAATTTAGACAAAGGATTAGAAAATTATATAAATTGGTTTTTAAAAAAATAATATTTTAATGTTACTTATTTCTGGATCAAGCGGGTTTATTGGTAGTAATTTAAAGATAATATTAAAATCTAAAAAAATTAAATTTAAAGTAATTAAGACAAGAGAAATAAAAAGTAAGAATAAAAAATTTTTTAAAGGAATTAAATATTTTATTCATTTGGGATTTAATTTTCATAAAAAAAAAACAATATTAAAAAATGATTCAAATTTAAATATTATAAAATTTTTAATAAAAAAAGCTGAAAATTATAATTTTAAAATAATTTTTGCTAGTACAGCATCATATAAATATAGAGGTAAAAATAAAATAATTTCTCACGATATTTATCCTTTTAATTTATACTCACTGTCAAAAATTAATTGTGAAAAACTTTTGAAAAAAAGTTTTAAAGCTAAAAAAACTGATATTACTATACTTAGAATATTCAATGTTTATGGAAATAATCAATCTAAGGGATGGTTAATACCAGATTTAGTTAGAAAATTTTTAAGTAGATCCAAAAAAAATATCAAACTAGTCAATTATTTAAATACAAGAGATTTTATTCATGTAGAAGATGTTTGTAGGGCTATTGTAGGATCATTAAAATTAAGTGGTTTTAATATTCTTAATATAGGAACATCTGTAGAAACCAAAATTGTTAGTGTTGCTAAAATAATTTTAAAAGAATTAAAATCAAAAAAAAAAATTATACTTTCAAATCCATTATCTAAAAAAAATAATTTATCTAAAGCTGATATTAAAAAAACTAAAAAAATATTAAAATGGTCATCAAAAATAAGATTAAAATTAGGATTAAAAAAAGTTATAAAATATGAACTCCTTAAAAAAAGAAGTTAAGATTTTTTGTGAGAAATCTAAGCTGAAGGGCAATGGACATTATGTAAGATCACAAAGACTTAATAGTTTTCTAAAAGTAAATAAATATAAATCTACAGTTTATTGCAACAAAACAGCTAATCAAATAAATAAAATAATTGATGATTCAAAAAATCCTTTTTATTTGATTTTGGATTTTAAAAATTACGAAAAAATTGAAATTAAAAAAACTAAAAAAATATTAAAAACTCTTGTTTTCGAGAATATAGATAAGATAAAATTTTTTAATAATACAAATATTTTTCCTCTTGATATTCAATTTGCTAAGAACTCTGGTGCAGAATTTTATCAGTTTCCAAAAGATTTTTATTCTAAAAAAAATAGTCATAAATTTAAGAAATTTAAAAAAGAATGTATAAAGATACTGATTATTCAAGGAGGAACAGATGCAAATAATAATTTGAATAAAATTGTTAAGATATTAAAAAAAGATAATTTAAATTTTAATTATGAACTGATAGTAAAAACTAACAATATAAAAAGTATTAATAAAAATATTTATAATAGTAAGAAAGTAAGAATAATTGGAAGAGTAAAAAATATGTCTAAAATTTATGATAAAATAGATATTGCCGTGTCTTCTTGTGGAGGTTTAGCTTTTGAACTAGGTTTTATGGGAATCCCAACAATTCATTTAACATCAGAACGAAGAGAGATTATTAGAGCAAAATTATTAGAAAAAAAGGGATTAGGGATTTTTTGCCTACCTAGAAATATAAAAAAACTTATATATGAGATTAATAAAATTTATATAGATGAAGTTTATAGAAAAAGACTTATATCTAAGAGGCTATTATTTTTTAGAAAAAAGAATAAAATATTAAAATTACTCAAATAATTATGAAAACATTTAAATTGGGAAGAAAAGTAATAAAAAAAAATAGCTTACCATATTTTATAGCTGAAGTTGGTGTGAACCATGAAAATAGTATTTCAAGGGCAAAAAAATTAATAGAGTTAGCAAAAAAGGGTGGAGCAGACGGGGTAAAGTTTCAAACTTATAAGGCTGAAAAAATTGCATGTAAAACAAGTCCGTATTACTGGGACATCAAAGAAATACCAATTAAAAGTCAATATAAACTTTTTAAAAAATTTGATAAATTTGGTTTGAAAGAATACAAAATTTTAAAAAAACATTGCGACAAACTTAAAATTGATTTTTTATCAACTCCTTTTGATCTTGAGGCTGTTGATTATTTAGATGATTTAGTTCCTTTTTTTAAAGTTGCTTCCGCGGATCTTACTAATTATCCATTAATTAAAAGAATTTGTAGTAAAAATAAACCAATTGTTCTTTCAACAGGGGCCTCTAAACTTCATGAAATTGAAAATAGTATAAAGTTTATAAAAAAGATTAATCCTAAAATTACAGTAATAATTCTTCATTGTGTATTAAGCTATCCTACTAAATATGATAATGTTCATTTAGAAATTATCCATAATTTATCTAAGAAATTTTCAAATAATATTATTGGTCTATCAGATCATACGATGCCAGACCAAAGTATGACAGTTTTGTCATCGGCTTATTTGTTAGGTGCAAAAGTTATAGAAAAACATTTTTCTGATAAAAAAGGAAGTAAAGGAAATGATCATTTTCACTCACTAGATTATAAAGATTTAAAAAAGTTTTTAGAAAATGCAAAGATTATTCAACAAATAATAAAAGATAAAAAAGGACGACCTTTATTAAATGGTGAGAAAATCTCTCGAAAAAATGCACGTAGGAGCATAGTAACTTTAGGCAAAATAAAAAAAGGTGAAATTTTAACAAAAAAAAATTTAATTATGAAAAGACCTGGGACAGGTATAAGTCCAACTCAGATTAATAAAATTATTGGTAAAATTGTAAATAAAAATTTGCATGATGATCACGTGGTTAAATTTTCAGATATAAAAAAAAGATGAGCAAGCTTGACGCTATATATGTAATCATGGTTGGTGGAATTGGTGCTAGATTAAGACCTTATACATATGCATTGCCAAAACCACTTTTAACAGCCAATGGTATTTCACCATTAGAAAAAACAATTAATAACATTTTAGAAGAAAACATATCAAATAAAATCCACTTAGTAGTACGATATAAAAAAGAAATTTTTAGAAAATGGATAAAGTCAAAAAATATTAAAAATGTTATCTTTGTCTCTGAAATAAAACCACTAGGAACCGCAGGGTCATTAAAAAAATTATTAAAAAAAAATTTTAAAAATATAATATTGATCAACGGAGATCTTTTTTTTCAAACGAAATTTGAAAAATTAATAAATTTTCATAAAGATAATAATTATGAAGCTACCGTGTGTACTAAAAAAAATATTACTTCAATTCCATATGCTATTTTACAAAAAAAAAATAACAAGATAACTTTTAAAGAAAAACCCAAAATTCAACATATAATTAATGCTGGAATTTATGTATTGAGTAGAAGTTTTCTAAAGAGATTTTTTTCATTAAATATTAATAAAAAAAGAGAAAAATTTGATATGCCTGAACTAATTAATTTTGTAACTAAAAAAAAATTAGGAATCTTTGATATTGGTAATAAGTGGATAGATATAGGAAATATTTATGACTATAAAAAAGCTTCTCGTGAAATAAAATTTTGGTGACATGAAAAATCAAAACGCAGTGGTTTGCGTAATTCCATCAAGATCACAAGGTGATCAAATAAACAACTTAAATTTTTTATATGTTGGAGATAAAATGCTTTTGGAGTTCTCAATTATTTCAGCTATTGAAAGTAAGATATTTAAAGAGATATATGTAATATTTGACAATATTAAGCACAAAAATTATTTTGAAAAAAAATATAAAATATGTGGAATTGTTAATATAAAAAGAAATATAGATTTTACAAAATTAATAAAAAAATATAGGAAAAAATATTTTGATTCATATTCTTATATGTGTGTTTTATTTCCTAACTCACCTTTTAAAAATAAAAAAACTCTAAGAAATATATATTTGCAAATAAAGAAAAATAATTTGAATTTTGTGGTATCTGGATGTGTTGAAAAAAATAAACATTATTTAAAAAATAGTAAAAAATATTTTAAAATTTCAAAAAAAAAAAATACTAGTAAATCAAAAATTTATTACACATCTGGCGGTATTAATTTTTTCAAAAGTAAATTTAACAATTATGATAGTTATACAAACGATATTAAGGATAAAAACTTCTATATACTAAATCATCATGAAGGTTTTTCGATATATACCTTATATGATTTAATTTTAGCTAGCACTATAAATGATATAGATTATTCAATTTTCACCAGTCTATTAAAAAAACGATGAAAAATAATATTAAAATCTCAGATTATATAAATCACAAAGATCTAAAAAATTATTTTGAAAGACTTTTTCCAATACCAAGAAGTATTCTTGGTGAGGGATTCAGAAAAAGCTTAGATATTTTGGGTGAAATAGTTGATCTAAATAAAAAAAAAGTAAAATCAGGCACAAAGGTTCTTGATTGGACTGTACCTTTGGAGTGGTCCATCAAAGATGCTTATATAATTACTCCTTCAGGAAAAAAAATTGCTAATTTTAAAAAAAATAATTTAAGTGTAGTAAATTATTCAGTACCTGTTAATCGAACATTAAACTTAGAGGAACTCAAAAAAAATCTTCATACACTCCCAAAACAACCGAATGCCATTCCTTATGTAACTTCATACTATAAGAAGAGATGGGGATTTTGTTTACCATTTAATGAATACAAAAAACTAAAAAGTGGAAAATACAAAGTAATTATTAAATCAAAGTTAAAAAATGGTCACTTAGTTTACTCAGATAAACTGATTAAAGGTAAAAGTAAAAAAGAAATTTTAATTTCCACTTATCTTTGTCATCCCCAGATGGCTAATAATGAATTGTCTGGACCTTTAGTTTGGTCCGCATTATATAAAATTTTAAAAAATACTGGTCCTCATGAATATTCTTATAGATTTTTAATTTGTCCTGAAAATATTGGTTCTGCAGCTTTTTTGCATTATTCTAAAAAAAAAGTAAAAGATATAATCGCTGGCTTTGTTATAAATTGTGTTGGTTATGGTAAAGAATTTACCTATAAAAAATCACGAAGAGGAAACTCTATCTCTGACTTGGCAGCAGAAAATGTTTTAAAAAACTCAAAAACCCCATATAAAATTATTGATTTTGTTCCTGAAGGAAGTGATGAGAGACAATTTTGCTCTCCTGGCTTTAATTTGCCTATTGGATTGCTTATGAGAAAAATGTTTGGTGAGTATAAGGAATACCATACATCACTCGATAATGCAGATTTAATAAATTTTGATATCATTATTAGCACAATTAAAGCTTATTATGAAGTTTTACTTACAATAGAAAATAATTTTATTCCTTTTGGAAAAATACAATTTGGTACACCACAATTATCAAAAAGTAGAGTTAACCTATATAAAGATATCATGGACTTTGGTAGCGATGGTAAAGGAGAGAGAATAAGCACAATTTTACAAATTTTAAATCTTGCTGATGGAAAGCTTGATTTAATTGAAATAGCAAATGCTAAAAATTTTAAATTGATAAATCATATTAATACCATAAAAGATTTACTAAAGTCTGGTTATATAAAAAAGATTAATAAAAAAATCCAGTAATTAAATGAATGATCAAGAAATTTATCAAATTATTTTTTCAAATTTTAATGAGAGTTTAAAAAGTTATGATAATAAATCTAAAAGTGACTTCTGGATCAAATTTTTTGATAAAAGTAAAATTTCAAAAATAAATCAATTAAATTTAAAAAATTTTAGAAAGCCTAAGTTTTGGGGGTCAAAATTAAGTTCAGGTATGGATGATGATTTTGAATTTTTTCCTACCATGGAAGCTTATATACAATTACTAGATACAGTTAAAAAAAAAGATATTATTGAATATATAGAGCTTAAAGTTGGAAATCCAAAATATTATAATATTGGAGGTGTTGATCTTAATCATCATGAAATTTCAATGTTTTACTCATTTAATAAAATAAGCTCATACATTAAAAGTGAATATAAGATAGTATGTGAGATAGGAGGAGGTTTTGGTTCACTGGCTTCTAAGCTTAAAAAAAAACATGATAATTTATGTATTATAATTATCGATTTACCAGAAGCAATAATTCTTCAATCTTATTATCTATTAAAACTATACCCTGAAAAAAAATTTTGCTTTTATAATGATTTTATCAAATTAACACCAGAAGAATTAAAAAAAAATAATTACGATTTTATAATAATTCCTCCTTGGGCTAAACAAAAAATTATCAATCTTTTTAAAATAGATTATTTTATAAACACTCATTCATTTCAGGAGATTGATAAAGAAATTGTAAATGATTATTTTAAATTTATTCATAAAACAATTAATGAAAATGGAATATTCTATTGTTTAAATAAATACTCAAAAATAATTAATAATACACCAATAAGAATTTCTGAATATCCTTACGATAACTATTGGGAGTTATTATCTTCAGAAACAGGTTGGAGAAATCAAAATATGCATGAACTAGTTGTCAAACGTGTTAAGCATGAAAATATTTCAACAAAAAAAATAATTCAAAATCTTCCTAAGGAAAATTCAAGTATAAGTAAGTCTTCAACTAAACTATATATTAAATTATTTGTTAGAAAAATTTTGGATTGCTTTATGTTTTTTATTCCAAAAAAAATACTTTTTAAATTATTTAAGATGTACTCATAACTATGAATAATTTTGAAAGTGAAATCAGAAATTTATTAAACAACATAGAAATTAAAAAAGATGATTTTATCTTTTTAGTTTCTGATATTACAAAGTTGATGTTTTATTTTAAAAAAAAAAAAATAATTTTTGATATTAATTTTTTTTTAGAAACTATCCTAGATGTAATAGGAAAAAATGGAACTCTTGTACTTCCTACTTATAATTGGGATTTTTGCAAAGGTATTAATTTTGATTACATTAAAACACAATCTATGACTGGAGTTTTGGGAAAAGTAGCTTTGAAACGTGATGATTTCATCAGAACCACCAATCCAATTTATTCTTTTGCAGCTGCGGGTAAAGAAAAGAATTATTTATATGATTTAAAGCATTCAAGCTGTTTTGGAGAAGACTCTCCCTTTAGTTATTTTCATAAAAAAAATGTTAAATACTTATCTATTGGTGTTGATTATAAATTTTTAGGTTTTACACCTGTACACTATGTTGAAGAAAAAGTGGGAGTTTCTTATAGATACTTTAAAAATTTCAAAGGAAAATACGTAGATAACAATGGCAATCAAAAAGATGTAATTTACAAATTTTTTGTAAAGGATCTTTCCAAAGTCTCCATGACAGGCATTAAATCAGAGACAGATCATCAATTAACCTCAATTGGAGCATTAAAAAAGTATTATTTTTGTGAAGAAAACTTTATGACAATTTATTTGCGTCCTGCTCTTGACCACTTAATACAAGATTCAACAAATAATATTGAAAAAAATAGATTAATTTTCCCCATTAAAAATGATAAAATTAGAAGAACAAAGATCAATGAACTCAATGCTTATCAATAATGATTCAAAACAAAATTACAGAAAAGTTTTATAATCAAGGCATAGAATTAAAGCCAAATGATATTAAAGATATTTCAAAATTAGATTACTTAGATGTCATACGTTTATTTGAAGCCAAGGGTTTAATAATTTTTAGAAATTTTAATATTGATCCAAAAAAATTGTCTGAAATAACATCTCATTACACAGAAACTTATGCAAATGATGCTCAAAGAAGAGAAAATAGGTTGGATCAAAAAGTAGTTAATAATGTTGACTTTGGAAATGAAGAAATGGCCCTTCATAGTGAGGCAAGTTTTTCACCAAATTGGCCTGAGATTGTTTGGTTTTATTGTAATGAGGCTCCAACAGAAGGCAATGGAGGAGCAACAACTGTTTGTGACGGTATAAAGCTTTGGGATAGCTTAAGTTTAGATACAAAAAATTTTTTTCAACTTAATCCCATAAAGTATGAGCTAGAAATACCAATAAAAAATATATCAAAAAAAAAAGGATCAAAAAAATGGCCTTTAAATTTTCAAGGCACTGCAGATGGTATTTTAGATTATGAAAAAGGTATTTTAAAAATTACACAGATTCGTTTTGCAGTTACACAAAGCAGAATACCGGGAAAAATTTGTTTTTCAAATCATACACTTTATAAGAATACAGATCCCACAATTACAAAGTGGGGCACTATACATAATAAAAATATACCTCAGGAAATTATTAAAGAAGTTGAGGAAAAATCTCAAGTTATTACTTATGATCTTCAATGGAAAAAAGGTGATTTAGTTATGATCGATAACAAAAGATTTATGCATGGAAGACGGTCTTTTAAAAGTAGAGATAAAAGAGATATAGTAAATATTCAAACAGCTACAGCAAATTTTGGATATGGATCTACTACAAGAAATAAGATTTGTTGAATAAATAAAAAACCACAAATGCAAAAAATTTTTTCAAACTTAGAAAAGCATCACAATAAAATTGCATTTATCGATGATAATCTTAAAAAATATAATTATTCTTTCATAATAGATTATGCAGTAAAATTTAAAAAATGCATAAAAAATAAAAGCCTAATTTTAATGATTGGAAGTAATCAGGCTGCATCAGCCATTGGTTATATTTCATTTTTAAGATTAAATTATACCTTAATTTTACTTGATGAAAGTTTTAGTAATCAATATATAAAAAAACTAATTAAAATTTACCAACCAGAATATATTTATGGAGAGGATCAGCGCTTAAAACAGATTGAACTAAAATTTCAAAAATTAAAATGTTTAAATTTTATTTTATTTAAAACAAAATTTAAAAAGAATAATAAAATTAATAAAAAAAATTTATTACTTATTTCTACTTCGGGATCAACAAATAGCCCAAAATTTGTAAGACTTTCCAATATAAACTTAATTGATAATACAAAAAAAATAATTAATTATCTTAAAATCAATAGCTCACATAAAACTATTACCACCATGCCTTTTGGATATTCTTATGGTTTATCAATTATTAACTCACATATAGAGAGTGGAGGTATTGTTGTGTTTAACAAAAAAAGTGTATTTGAAAAAGATTTTTGGAAAATAGTTAAAAATTGTAAAATTACATCTTTTGGAGGGGTTCCCAGTTTTTATGAATTATTAAGAAAATTAAAATTTGATAAAACATTTTCACCAAATATCAAATATTTAACACAAGCAGGTGGTAAATTAAGTAATGATTTAATTTGTTATTATTCAAAAATAAAAAATTTAAAGTTCTATCAAATGTACGGCCAGGCTGAGGCCAGTCCAAGAATTGCCTACTTGGATCCAAAAAAAAATCTAGAGAAAATAGGAAGCATTGGAAAACCTTTAAAAGGATATAGATTAATTATTAAAAAAAGATCTTTATCTAAACAAGAAAATTTAAATGGGGAGCTTGTCTTACATGGAAAAAATGTTTGTTTGGGGTATGCTAAGAAAAAAGAGGATTTAAATAAAGGAGACGAGAATAGAGGAAAGATTTTTACTGGTGATCTTGGATATAGAGATAGTGAAGGATATTATTATATCACTGGAAGAAAAAAAAGAATTTCTAAAATTTTCGGAGTTAGAATTAATTTAGAAGATATTGAGTTTTTACTTAAAAAATACAACTTATCATCAAAGTGTATAACGTCTAATGATTATCTAATTATTGAGATTAAAGAAAATTTTGATGAAAATAAATTAAAAAAAATAATTCATGATAACTTTGGTATTAAAGTAAATTATATAAAATTATATAAAGTTAAAAAATTTACACATATAAATATGTTTAAATAAAATATGGAAAAAATTAATAAATATTTAGAGTTAAATGCTTTTTCATTAAATAAAAAAAAAAAAA
>CESU01019181.1_pt1 | contig 18728 bp, 19 predicted proteins | sample 531141 | NCBI WGS metagenome assembly CESU01 (sample SAMEA2621401, study PRJEB7988) | marine metagenome | isolation source: saline water (ENVO:00002010), including
TGATAGGACGCTGGACTGTGCAGATCGTCAAGCGCTCCGATACGGCGTAAGGCTTTGAGGTCTTACCCAGGCGCTAGGTGGTTGAGCGAACCTCCGCATGGCTGGGTCGCTGCCGCCGCCTGTCAAAAGATTGGGATAAATCTATCGCTAGCGCACAGGCTTGGATCCTCATTGCCCACATTCGACGCGTCACCCGCTATCTCACAAGATCCTGAAAGTAAGCGGTTAGTTTTGAATCAGACTCTAAGCAACCCAAACTATGTGTTCATCGCCGCCCTGATATCCTCATCTTCCATTTCACGGCCCAGATAGGCCTCAATAACTGCCGGATCATTCTTGACAAATTCGGGGGTGCCTTCAGATATTTTCTGCCCATGATCCAGAACACTGATCGTATCGCAGGTCGCCATTACCACTTTCAGAATATGCTCAACAACAACAATGGTCAGGTTGTAACGATCCTTTAATGTCATAATAGTATCCATCAAGTTGTCAATATTAGCTGGAGAAAGTCCCGCTCCTGGCTCGTCAAGCAACAGCATTTTTGGACGCATCGCGATTGCCCGACCGAGAGCAAGTAACCGGCGCTGACCACCAGATAATTCAGCCGCTGGGATTTCAGCATGTTCTGCAAGGCCAATAAACTCTAGCAGTTCAAACATCTGTTCTTTAACAATCTGATCTTGGCGACGCACCTCAGATCCATTGAAAAAAGGAGCGAATGGACTGTATTTCGTATGAGGATGGAACCCGACCAGAACATTATCTAGCACACTCAGTTCACCGTAAAGACGCAGTAGCTGAAATGTTCTAGAGAGCCCTTTTCCAGCAATATAATGTGCCGGCTTGCCAGTCACATCAACATTATCAAATTCGATGTAGCTTCCTTTATCCGGTTGATAGACACCAGTCAGGAGATTGAAAAATGTTGATTTTCCCGATCCGTTTGGTCCAATCAGACCATGCACTTTATTAGACTCAACTTTGAGACTTACATCATGAATGGCCTGTAGGCCCCCAAAGCTCTTGCTCAGATTACGAGTTTCTAGCAGTGCCACTCAGTCTCTCCTCACTTCTGCGAATGAACCTGCGATTGCGCCGAAATCCTTCGATCCAGCCTCCAATACCGCGTGGCATGAACAGCACCAACAAAACCATCGAAAGTCCAAATACCAAGGGTTGAATAACAATCGGCCTGTCCATAAAGATGAAAATTAGATCTTTTGTTTGGTCATAAGCAATCGAAACAACGATAGCACCAATGACGCCACCCCAAACATTGCCAATACCGCCAAGAACGACCATTAGTAAAAGCGTTACCATTTCAATCACTGTGAAATTATTATGATGCAGGTAGCCCGGCGGCATATGTGCAAACAGCGCACCGGCAAGGCCAGCATAAATCGCACTCAAGACAAATGCTAAAAGTTTATATTTCACCACGTTGATGCCGTTAACTGAAGCGGCGATGGTATCCTCTCTAATGGCTTGAAAGGCCCGTCCAGTGGCCGAATGGAGAATTGAAAAAGAGAAATAGATTCCAGCGAGAGCCGCTGTCATCACGAGATAATAATAGCTTGTAAAACTATCAAAAACGAACGAACCAATACTTGGTGCGGGGATCATCATCAGGCCGGTACTAGACCCAAGGGCCGGTGTCACTGCAATGAAAATCCGCACTGACTCGCCAAGACCTAATGTTGCTAATGCAAGATAAGCGCCCTCGAGGCGCACTGATGGCAAGCCAATAATTAGACCAGCAAAAGCTGTCACAAGTACCGCCATCGGAATGGCCAACCATACTGGCCAACCAAAGCCCAGGGCACCACCAAAACCACCTGGTTCAAGAGTAAGCACCGCGGATGTCACCGCACCAATTGCGTATAGGCCTATATGGCCAACTGTGACCTGTCCACAAAAACCTTTAACAATGTTGAGACCTACGGCCAGCAAAATAAAAAGGCAAATACGGTTTGCCAGATCGATCAAATATTCATTGAACAGGGTTGCCAGAACGAATGGGACTGGCAGCAACAAAGCATAAGCAAAAAGCCATGGCAGCAGCCGATGATGTTTTCCCAAGCGCTCAATAAAGTCAGGCACGATTGACAGAAATCCCATTAGAATTACTTCCCTGCGTTACAACTAATTACGAAGTAAATTTCGGAATTGTTGGGGCAGAAAAAATATCTGCCCCGACGTTTGAGTTAGGATTGATTTTATTCGAGACCAAAATCCTCTTCCATGGTAACGCGGGCCAGAACTTCTGTTTCGAAATTCTCACCACCTTTAGTATACCCTATAAGTACAGCTGTTCTGTTGCCATCGCGGCACTGAGGTGTCGCTGCAGCACAGAAACTGATTGGTCCAGATGCTAACCCTTCATATCCCTTTACGTTAGCAATAGCGTCCCGAATTGCGGTGCGATCATCAGCAAGAGAACCAGTGAAGGTGGTATTTTTCAAGGCAATTTCCATAATCCGAACAAGATCGTAGGCTTGTGAAAAATCATGGTCAGGTGCGTGGATACCATACCGTGTCTTAACCATTTCGTTGAACAATTTGGCAATCGGGCGCTGGTCAGCCGCTGAATAAGCCGCAGCAAAGAATACTCCCTTTGCCGCATCACCAGCAATTTTTGGTACAGGGGCGTTTGAGGCCGAAGATGAGCCAATGCGACGTACTTCTTCGCCAATACCTGCTTCATAAGATTGTACCAAGGCCCGCGCCATAGTCTCGGCCAGCGCGGCAACCAAGACGCCATCTACATTCATGGATTTAATTTTTTGCATATGTGCGCGGAAGTCAACTTCTTTTTCCTGAACGTCAGCTCGATAAGCTGGCTCGACACCGAACTGAGCCTTCATCTGCTTTTCCATATTGGCACAGTCACCGACAGAGGCTGCGTCCGCAGCACAAATGTAGGCGATCTTTGTGCCAATATTCTCCCCCACATATTTAGCAACTACACCACCGTAATATCTACCTGCTACCGGTACACGGAAAACCCATTCGCTTCCCTTCTGTGTGATCATCGAATTTGTTGAGTGAGGAATCAACTGCGGAACACCCGCCTTTGCGGTCACATCAACGATTGGCAGTGAAACAGAAGAACAGGTTGACCCAAGCAGCAAATGAACCTTTTCTTGGAACACCAACTTGTTGGCATTGGCCACACCTTTGTCTGATTTACACTCATCGTTCATCAGAGTGGCCTTAATCATGGTGCCGTTAATACCACCAGCTTCATTGATGCCTTTGATCTCATCCATCAACATCTGACCGTAAGCCTGACCGTTTTCACTCACCATCCGCATGGTGATACCAACTCTGATATCTTCTGCAAAAGTGGCTGTTGCAGCAAGGCCAACACCGGTAGTAACAACGCCAGCAAACAACTTATTAAGTAGTTTCATTTTTTCCTCCAGTTTAGTTATCAGGTTTAAATCTCCTCACAGCGATTGTTTTATCACTCGCTATGCCTTTACTTTTGCCTCAACCCCCAGCAATCCTGATGGCTTAAAAACCAGGACCAGAATTAAAAGCAAAAATGCGTAAATATCTTTATGGCTTGCTGAGATATAAGCAGCACCTAGGTTCTCAAACACGCCAACCATGATGCCGCCTAAAATTGCACCTGGCAACGAGCCAAAACCACCAACGACAGCAGCAGCAAACGCTTTCATCAGCATTAAATAACCCATTTCAACCTGCACTGATTGCATCGGCCCAATCAGCACACCCGCTGCAGCCCCAAGACCACAGGCTAAGCCAAAAATTAGAGAAATCATTAGAGGCACATTGATGCCCATCAGATAGGCAATGTCCTTATTATGCGCCACTGCCCGAACAGCTAGGCCTGTCTTGGTATAACGAAGGAAATAATGCAGCGCTGCCATCAGAGCGACTGAGATAATAGCTGTGAGCACATAGCTTTCCGGAACCTCAATATCGCCAGGAAAACTCAGACGTGGGATGTAGTCCAGATTAGCACGGAAAGGCTCAGCTTCTGCACCCCAAATAAAATAGGCGACATTGACTAGTGTCATAGACATACCAAATCCGCAGATGATCATTCCCATGCCGGCTACGGTATAGCCGCCGCCGCCCCGCGTTAAGCGCCGATAGAATACTCGTTCCACCGTCATTCCAAATAGCGCTGTCAGTATCATCGCACCGATTAAAGCGATGGGATATGGCACACTCAATTCTTGTACCAGAACAAGGCCGAAAAACGCACCAAACATATACATCTCACCATGTGCAAAGTGCACGATGTCGAGGCCCGAATAAATCAATGAAATGCCAAGCGCTACAATGCCATAAACAACACCGATGGTGATACCAAAAATAATAAATGCTAACAACGAGTTATAATCAAAACCCATATTATGTTTTCCCCGTTATATCTGCTCAGTTCGTAAGCGCTTTTGATGTATCTGCCACTGAACCGCCAAGGAAGGATTCCTTAACTGCTGGATCACTAATCAACTGTTCAGCCTTACCTTCAATCATAATCACACCATCACGAATGATGTACCCATATTGGGCAAGGATCAGTGCCATTCGAACATTCTGCTCAACTACTAGAATTGTCACACCAGTCTTGGCAATACGGTTGATGTTGGCAAAAATTTCTAAGACAACCTTTGGCGCGAGTGCTGCACTTGGTTCGTCTAACATTAGCATTTTTGGCTTGGCCATAATTCCACGGCCCATTACAAGCATTTGAACTTCACCACCTGACAGAGTCCCAGACATCTGCTTGCGTCGCTCCCGAAGGACTGGAAACATTTCATAGACACGTTCCAAGTCAGCAACAATATCAGTTCGGTCGCGCCGTATATAAGCGCCAAGCATAAGATTTTCTTCGACCGTCATTGCCGGATAGGCCTCTTTGGCCTGAGTTACCTGAACGAGACCAAGACGCACACGCTCATGTGGCTTCATGTTGGAAATATTGACACCACCGAAGAGAACTTCGCCCTCCATCAATGGGATCAGTCCTGATACGGCCTTAAGCAGCGTGGATTTGCCAGTGCCGTTGCCGCCAAGCAGAGTGACGATTCCACCAGTTGGCACGTGCATGTCAATGCCACGTAAAATCTTAAGATTGCCGTAACCCGCGTGCACATCATTGATTTGAAGCACCGGTTTCTTCCTCTAACTTCTAAAACCTATTTTCTAGCATTCATATTCATACTTCAAATAACTATGCATCATTGGCAAGAGCTTATTTGAAATGTCAATAAAATGAATGCTAGTTTACTAGATAAAAGAGTAAATTTGATGAAATACAATCATTTTTTATCTTATTTCATGGCCAGAAATTTAGCGAAATAGATCCCATCACCCACTCAATAGAACTGGTTCATCCCAGCAATGATGGCCTTGATCATTGATTCTGGCGGTTTTTTCCACCACCGATTTTGCGAAAAAATTTCAATTTCGACAGGCCCCTGATAGCCCGCCTCCTCAACTTTATGCCGCAAGTGAACAAGATCAATCTGCCCTTCACCAGGCATTCCACGATCAAACCGCAAATCTCCGGTGTCGGAAAGCCAATCGGACACATGGTAATTTAAAATAAGTTCGTCCGCTGCTGCAAGCTTTGCGGCGAGGCCGTGTTCCCACCATAACGCGTAGCTATCAATTGCAAGGCCAATCTGATGCGTAGAATCGAGCCGTCGCAATAAAGACAAGGCTTCTTCCAAACTAGAAACCACTGACCGGTTTCCACAGACCATCGGGTGAAGTGGTTCGAAAGCCAACCGCACATTAAATGGCCGAGCAAGTTCATCCGCCGCCGCCAGCAGGGGCAAGACCCGTTCACGCGCCCTTTCAAGCCCTGTTCCATCGGTCAGTTGCAGACCACCTGTGATAACAACCAGCGTGCGCGCACCAAATTTATCGGCGCGCTCAAGCATCATTTTCAAATTGTCTGAACCGGCAAACAGCTCTGCGGCACAGAGTGATTCAGCCACCAGACCGCTTGCATCCCATATCACTTTGGCCGGTGCTTCACCGTAAGCATCAATCATCGGGCTCCACAGGGCCGTACGTTGAATGCCTTGTTTGCCAAATACGTCAAGTGAGTTCATAAAATCACACTGGCCAGATAAGCAGACCTGATGCACACATAAATCCTCCAAACCAAGCCTGCGCATTTTAGCTACCATGTGGCTCGCCCACCGGTGACATCGAACACCTGTCCCGTAGTGAAACTACAAGCGGGCGAGGCAATAAAGGCCGCCATATGGGCAATTTCTTCAGGCGTGCAAAAGCGACCCTTCGGAATGCGGCTTTTCTTGTCAGCGATGTACGCCTCGCTCATCCCGTCGAGCAAATCAGTCACAGCGATCGAGGGCGCGATGCAATTCACAGTAATCTCTGATGGCAACAGTTCTCTCGCCAAACCCTTGGCAAGACCGATAACGCCAGCTTTAGCCGCACCGTAGGGCACCGCCCCGGGATTTCCCTCTTTGCCAGCGATCGACGAGATAATGATGATGCGGCCATGCTCGCGTGTCTGGAAATGGTCAAGCGATGCTTTAACCGTCAGGAACACACCAGTAAGATCAACGCCCATCACTGCATCCCATTCAGTCAATGAATACTCCCACATTGGCTTGGTCGGTCCATTGATACCCGCATTGGCAATAATCCCGTCAATATCTCCAAGACGCTGTAATGACGCAGCAAATCCGGATAGGGTTGCGGCCTCATCTGTAACGTCGACGACCTGAGCGTCGGCAAATACCGAGTTCTCTTGCATATCGCTAACGTCGAGGTCCCAGCCAGAAACCCGAGCACCAAGACTGCTGAACAAGGTGCTGATAGCAAGGCCGATCCCGCGCGCTGCACCGGTTACGATAAAGTTTTGCCCCGCAATGTCCCGTGATAGCTTCATCAAACCCTCCTGATTATGAGCGCCTCTGGAAATACTGGAATTAGCTGTTGGGTACCCATTGCAGAATATGGCTGCCAACAGCAACAAGATCGGTATCTTGATTAGTAACCTCTATCTGCGCCGTTGACCTCCGCCGTTCGATATCAATCTCAGAAATTCTGTAGACGGTGGACACCGTGTCTCCAAGAAACACTGGTTTAAGGAATCTGATTCTATCATAGCCCACCGCAACCGGCGTCTCTTCAGCATCTCGGCAGTGCGCAATCGCCATTGTTGACACAGTCGACATAAAACCGACGAGCAGGGCACCATGTGCCATCAACCGGCCATAGGATGATTTTTCCATATAAACCTTGTTAACATGATTGGGTGAGAAATCACCTGTCAGACCGGCAAATTGGTAAACATCACTCTCCGAAACGGTCTTGGTAAAACTGGCGCTGTCGCCAACCTTCACATAGAAATCAGTCATCTAATATATTTTTCCTGTCTTGGTATGATGAAAGGTCAAGAATTACCCGAGTTCCCTCGGTGGCAGCTCGAACAGCGGCCAGAGTAGCATCCAGAGATCTCGTACCATTTTCCGCATCGATGATGGGCATTTGTGTACCCTGAACAACGGCGCACAAATGCTGACATTGCTCCACATAAGCATCGACAAAAGGCATCTCTATCACTTCAGACTGAATTTCATCCTGCCAGTTGCCTTCCGAATCCGAATGCGACCACAAGACAAGATTTGGAAATTCCAGCGCACCTTTGGTTCCCATGAAGCGAATAGCATTTTGTCCTGATTTGGGAAATTTTGAATTCTCACCAAGCGCCATTTCCCAAGTCCAAGGTGTAGGAGTGCGATCGGAAAGCACAAAGCTTCCAATCGCATTATTAGCGAATTTCATGGTAATTGCCACTGCATCTTCCTTGGCAAATTTCTGGTCGTGATGAGTAATTTCTGCGGAAACTGTCGCGATATCACCGCAAATGAACCGCAAGAGATCGATCTCGTGAATGAGATTAGTTAAAATTGGCCCCGCCTCTATTTCTCGGCGCCATTGCGGTGCATAATATGGGTCATCTTTGCGAACGGTCCATTGACCAATTACAGCTATCAAAGTGCCAAGCTGACCACTCTGGATTATATCGCGGGCTTTTTCTGTACAGGGGTAATACCGGCGCTGATGTCCAACAAGCACATGACAGCCTTGTTCGTTGGCAAACCGCGTAATATCATTTGCCTCCTCGACGGTTGCAGCGATTGGTTTTTCTACCAGCACAGTCAGGCGATGAGTGAGCGCCACCATTACAATCTTGTGATGTTTTTCCGTAGGCGTCGCGATGATCACTGCGTCGATGCCCCCTGCCTGAAACATGCTTTCCGCATCGGCATAGACGGGTATAGAGCGAACCTCTCCAATCTCCGCCGCCACTGGTGATGGATCAGCAATTGCCACAAGACTGATCTCATCAACCTTATCTATCGCTTGAATATGCCTGACACCAATTGATCCTGCGCCGACCAAGCCGATGTTCACAACCTGCATTATACCACGCCCCCATCATCATAAAACAAAGCGGCATGCATCTTTGCCGGTGTCACAACAATCTGTGGTGCAAAACCCATGCGATCAAGTACGTCCCCTTGTACATCGACGCCCGGCGCAATCTCGATCAACTCGACGCCCCCCATAGTCAACTTAAAGACGGCGCGCTCAGTGATATAAATGACACGTTGTCTTTGCGCCAACGCCTGCGGGCCGGAAAAGGTAATCTGTGCTACCTCGTCTACCAATTTGGCAATCCGTCCATGTGCCTTGATCCGCAGTTTACCGTCACCGATCTCCAGCACCGCCCCACCGGTATCAAAAGTACCACAAAACACCACCGTACGGGCATTTTGGGCAATGTCGATGAAGCCACCCGGGCCAACCGTATTGCCTGCCAGCTTGGAGACGTTGACATTTCCATGCCGGTCCATCTCGCCAAACCCCAAAAACGCAATATCAAGCCCGCCTCCAGAATAGAAATCAAACTGTGACGGCCCGTCGATCATGCAGGTCGGGTTCAGCGCATAACCAAACAGGTCTCCATCCATCAATTGGCCACCGTAAGTGCCATGCTCAATCGTCTGGAAGTAGCGCTCTGTATCACCATCACGAGAAATCAGCTTGGCCACCTGATCAGGTATGCCAAAGCCAAAATTGATCACCGACCCCGCAATAAGTTCCTTTTGCGCCCGTCGAGCGATCACCAAACGGGGCGAGAAACTGAGCGGTTGCTCTTGGATATTGTCCCGGTAAGCCTCGCCTGAGAGGGCCGCGTCATAAACTAGGTCATAGCCCTGCCGTTGACATGGATCAATCACAACGGCGTCAACAAGTGCCCCGGGGATGCGCACCTCGCGCGCTTTAAGACTGTTGCGCGGCACTTTGCCCTTAACCTGAAAAATAACTTTTCCACCACTGTTATGCGCCGCAGCAGCCATTGCATAGATGTCAAGGTTTGCCGGCTCCTCTTCGAGCGAGATATTGCCATCTTCATCGGCGTAGCTGCCACGCAGTAGCGCAACAGACACAGGTATTGGCAAGTAACGCAGGTATTCTCTGCCGTCGATCGAGATAATTTCGGTCAAGTCGGCCTTTGCCGCCTCGTTCAACCGGCCACCATCTTGCCTTGGGTCAACAAAAGTGCCCAGGCCAACATGGGTGATCAAGCCGGGTCGGCCAGCCGCCACTTCACGCATCAGTTGCATTATGACGCCGCCCGGCAGTACATAAGCCTCAATCTCGTTATCCCGCGCCATTTGTTGCATCCGAGGAGACCAAATCCAATGGCCACCAATCACACGGCTTGTCATGCCAGTATGGGCAAATCGATTCATCCCACGACTTTGCCTATCGCCAATTCCCAGCGCATGAATGCAGGTTAGGTTCCGGGGGTGACCCGTCTTTAAAAAGCGGCGCTCAACCGCCTCATGAAGTGTACTGGCTTCGACCAATCCGCCACCGCCGCCGACCAGTCCAACAACCGCATCATCCTCAATCATCGCTACTGCCGCGTCTGCTGACAAAAAATTCACGCCTGTCATACCTTCTACCCGTAACAATCATAGAGCGAAACATCGCCCTTCATAAGTTGCTTGGCCAGCACCATACGATGGATTTCCGATGAGCCGTCGTAAATCCGACTAATTCTAGCGTCTCGAAAGTACCGCTCGATCGGTAAATCGCGGCAATAGCCAGCACCACCAAAAATCTGTACCGCCCGATCAACTACCCGGCCAAGCATTTCAGATGTTTGAACCTTTAACATCGAAATGCCGCCGCGCATTTCCTCTCCCGCATCGATCCGGCTAGCTATTTGCCAAAGCGCAAGACGGCATGCGTTAATCTCCATCGCCGAGTCGGCAAGCATCTGCTGGATCATCTGAAAATCCCCAATAGCCGAGCCAAACTGGCGCCGTTGCTGCGCATATTCAAGGCTCATACCCATCACCATAGTCGCCTTGCCAATGGCACGGGCGGCCACCTGAGCAAGCCGCACCCGTCCCAGCGTCAAATACGCCAGTTTTAGCCCTTGGCCTTCTTGCCCGAGCAAGTGTTGGGGCCCGAGATGAACATCTTCAAAGCGCATTTCGACGTGCGACGTACCACGCAGGCCCATCATTGGCTGGTCCCGGCCAACACTGAATCCCAGCATCCCTTTTTCAACAATAAAGGTCGAAATTCTTTGCGCCGTTGCGGTTGGGTCAGTTACAGCCGTCACCACAAAAAAATCAGAATACTCTCCATCTGAAATAAAGTGTTTTGCCCCATTTAGCACCCAGCCGCCATCTGACCGGGTTGCACGGGTGGTGATTGCCGCTGCGTCTGATCCAGCCTCAGGTTCAGTGAAAGCTACAGAAAATGTACGCTCGCCGCGCACTGCTGGCAAAAGATAGGAATGTTTTTGTGCTGCACTGCCCTCAAGCAGAATTTCATACACATTGCCAAACGCCCGTCTGATGAGTATATCACTGGTGCGTCCAAACTGTTCCTCGGCAATCATCCAATTCAGAACTGACAGCCCACCTCCGCCGTATTCCAAGGGTATGTTGACAGCGTACAGGCCAAGAACCTGAGATTTCTTGCGGATATCTGCAGCTACAGTATCAGCCAGCCTACCAGTTTCTTCAATGTCCTGCTCCAGTGGCTTGAGCTCGCGACGAATAAAAGTCCGTATCGTACTAACCAAGAGCCGCTGTTCCTCGCTAAGCGTTAAATCCATCAAAAATAACCCTTGGTTGCGCCGCCGTCGACACTAATCCCCGCGCCGTGGATGTGACGTGCTTCCTCCCCGCATAGGAAGCAAACCAGCGCGGCAACGTCATCAGGCCTGCCCAGCCGCCGAATTCCCTCATCGCGCATCCGCTCCTCACGCACCGCCTGGACGGTCTTGCCCTCATGTCTTGCACGTGTGGCAATCAAGGTTTGCAAGCGTTTAGTCTCAGTTTGACCAGGGCTAACCCAGTTTACATTGACGTCATCAACCAGCCCCTGACCTGCCAGCGCCTTAGAATAATTGGCTAGGGCCGCATTCACCGCGCTGCCAACCATAAAGGTATTATCCGGTGTGCGCGCCGCACCGCCAACAATCATTACAATATTACCCCGAGCCGCTTTCAGCATCGGCCAGAATAAGCGCGACAACCGCACCCCGGCATGAAATTTCAAAGCAAACCCATCAAGAAAATCTTCGTCAGGCTGGGTTGGAAAAACCCCACCCTTGGTGGCTCCGGCACTGTGAACAAAGATATCGCACACATCAAATTTCTTTGCATGCGCATCAAAAGCCGCCTCGCAACCGGCGAGCGTTCTAAGGTCTGCTGGGTGCCCTTCAATATTCACTGATGAGGCGGTCTTGATGGCGGAGATGGCCGCAGAAAGGTGATCCTCGCTCGATGAAGCGATCATCACATTAACGCCTTGTTTGGCAAGTTGACTGGCAATGGCCAGCCCAATACCCCTTGAACCGCCAGAAATGAATGCTGTTTTTCCTTTGAGCGAAGACATCTTCCACCTACCTTTCCGTGTAATGTGTTTCAACACCCTTCACCAGGCCATAGAGCGCCCGAAGAGTGGGAACAGCCAAACCTGCTTGATCTGCCAATTCCAGTGGTTTTCCATAGATAAACTCGACCTCGCTTGGGCGTTTTGCCAGCACATCGAGACAAAGTGATGACTTATTATCACCGGTCCCGCCGGGTGCCGTCATAAGGTCCAGCCCCTTCACCACCTCGTTCCTGTCGAGCAGGACCCCTTGTGAATGGGCGATGGACAGCGCTTCATCCAGCGCATTTTGACATACATGACGCAGATCATCGCGTTGCAAGATCTGAGTACTGGTCAGATTTGTCATGCCGGAAACAGCACTCATCGTCATATTGCCCAACAGCTTTTTCCAAATGTCGGTTTTGATATCGGGGCTAGCATTTGTTTCTAGACCAGCAGCAGTAAAGGTAGCGGCAATCTTGCTGGCCCGTCGTGATAGGCCTCCTCTCCACTCGCCTAAATAGGTCGGAACCCTATCAAAATCTTGCACATGGCCGGGCCCTAACCGTGCGCCGGCCATCGACGTCAAACCGCCAAACACATTTTCTATTCCAAAATGTGCAGCGAGGATATCCTCATTTCCAAGACCGTTCTGAAAGCTAACAAAGATCGCACCAGTACCAGCCAGATGGGCTATTGCATTTGCTGCATCAAAGGTTACCGTTCCCTTACACTGGAATAGAACGATATCTGCAGTTGCAACTGCGCCAGCATCATATTCAGCTCTGATCTGCTGGTGGCGCTCACCACCAAGGCCTGAAATATGCAGTCCACTTTTCCGGATTGCGTCCACATGTTCCCGGTCATTATCGACCAAAGTTACATCCAGTCCACCCTCGGCAAGAATGGATCCGAACAGCGCACCCATACCACCTGCACCCACTACCACCACATTTTTGATCGACTCAGTCATTTTCTTGTTCTTCATCACACTTCATTTCACGGGGATTGTCTTCAACTTTTTTCAAGAGACCATCAACAGCATCAAGACCAAGCAGGAAAGAATCTGTGCCAAAGCCAACGATGAGACCATTACTGACTGGAGCCGTCAGACTGATTTCGCGAAACGACTCGCGTTGGTAATTATTGGAGAGATGCACCTCAACCTTGGGCCCATCGAACATCGCAAGGGCGTCACGCAAGACAATCGATGTGTGGGTATATGCCGCGAGATTGAACAGGATCGCCTTCGCCGTACCGCGAGCCCGCTGAATTGTTGTTACCAGTGCGCCCTCATCATTGGATTGCATTGTTGTGATTTCACGGTCAAGCCTGCTTGCCTGCGCTTCCAATTCAGCTTTGATATCAGCCAGCGTGTCGCTGCCGTAGATATGCGGTTCCCGTGTACCAAGCATATTCAGGTTTGGTCCAAAAATCACCAAAATATCAATCATCCAATTTGCATCCTTCCTGTTAAAAAATATTGCCTAAAATTGTAGCTCAATCCGTCCAATTTCACCAAAATCCGCGGCTACCGCATCCCCAGCGGCAAAAGTCTGGGGGACGGTTGCCGCCCCCGTTGAAATAAAGTCTCCCGCTGCCAGCACCTCGCCACGGCTGGCAAGATGATTTACCAGATCAGCCGCGGCCTGAGCCGGAATGCACCGCATATCGCCAAGAAAATTGTCAGCCGGACCACGACGCCCCACCGTCAGGCTGATCCGATGGTTCTGAAAATCTATGTCATGCCAATCAGCTACCGGGTCGCCAAAGACAAACCCGATACCACCACCATTATCAGCGATGGTCAAAAGTGAATTCTCTGCTTTACTCACCTCATCGACAAAAAAACGGTTGCCAATGAGCTCGATTGCCGGGTGCAAAATCATCATGCTGGCCATTTCTTCAGCTGTCCATGCGGTTTGCCGAAGTTCAGGAGACGCCAGTAGTCGAAACGCAAACTCCGTCTCGGCACGGGCGTGTGGAAATTGATCGATGGACAAGCGATGACGCGCACCGACAAAAGTCCGAGATGCAAATATCCGTCCGGGTATGACATCTTCATGCCCGTCAAGTTCACGCATTTTTTGGCTTGTGGCACCAACTTTCCAGCCGGCAACAGCTGCGTCAAGCAATCGGTGCATGCCATCCTGCACGAGATAGGCCTCATCTCGGTTATGGGGAAACAGATCGCGCTCGAGACGCACTCTATTGGCGGGATCAGGCCAAGCTCTGGCCAGCAATTCAGCAAGCTGCTCAAGGATAGCTTTGCGCGCCATGTCCATATCATCCTCCAAAGCTTCAGGAACATTCCTTTATCTGCGCCCAGTCTTGGCAAGACCCAACAGCAATTAGGAAGGATGGCAAAGTCTATAAATGATGGATTTCCCTCAATTGTGAAATCACCTTATTCATTTGGGCGAGAAACCAATTGAAACAAACGAGTCGCATAGTCAGGAAGGAAATTCAAAGCGCGGCAGATTTTCCAGCGTGTAGAGCTGAAAATCTACAACCGGCATAGCGAGTTTGGTAGCATACCCATATTGCACTGCGATAAATTCAATCGCCTGAAATACCTGCTGCAGTGGGTTCGAGTCGATCACCATATCAATCAAACCATCACGCAAATACTCAGCCGAATGCGGGCTGAGATCATGTACAATCTTGGCGGTGGAACGAATTGCCAATTCTTGGCGACCACTTTCTATAACCAATTCAAGAAATGTATTAGTAATTGGACTATAGAGAACTCTGATGTCGTCATTAGCATGCAGTGTGTGAACTATATCAGCCAAAGCGAGTGTTGGAATTTTATCTTGGTAAAAAATGATCAACCTTTCAGATAGCCCAATATCATCAAAGAATTGCCGAAAACCAGAAAACCGCTGCTCTTGTGAATGCGCCAGCGTTTCGGGCGCTATCACCAAAACCTTGCCACCTTTGCGGCAAATGGACTCGCTTATTTTTGCTGCTGATTTTCCAGCATTAAAATTATCTATCCCGACATAGCAATGACGGTCGCTGTTCGAAATGTCAGTGCTGATTGTAACTATCACTGTGCGTTTTGTTAATGTTCTGACAGCCTCAGCAACCTGAGGTAAATTCCCGGCACATAGGATAATCCCATCACGGTTTTCCGCAACCTCGGCCAGATGGCGGGCAAGCTTCGCGGGTTTATCGGCATCGATATGCGTACGGTAAATAGTGACAGGCAAATCCATAAGCTTGCCCACTTGCTGCAAGGCTTTATTCAGACGATCGTAATACGCAGAGTGGCTGCGCGATAATACCGCCTCAACCACAAGGTGGCGACGCCTTTCGGATGGTAAGATCCGTCTTGCACCAAGCATCCTTGCGCTCTCTAGAACCCTTGTTACTGTTTTTTGGCCTACGCCACCGCGCTCGTTTAGGACACGATCAACCGTAGCTATGCCAACGCCAGCATGGATTGCTATATCTTCTAGGCGGTTATTACGGCGTCTTCGAGTCATCACGGCCTAATCAACGCTGTCTATTCAAAGAGTGATTTAAAAAGCCCGATAGATTGGCGAAACCCGTCTTCAAAATTACCATTTCCAGAGTGATAAACGCTTTCAAACGAAATCACACCTGTATACCCATCGGCGCGCATTGCATCAGCCATGGGCTGGAACTGGTCTGCCAACTGACCCTCCCCCATGCGTCGCACTTCAAGCGTCGCGCGCGGTGTATCGACCTGCACGTCTTTAATATGGACATGGCCCAGATAGCCATCTTTCACTTCTTCATATCCTGCCGGGAATGCCCGCTCGTGGCACCAGCAATTGTTTGCAGGATCCCATAGCACCTTAAGCGAAATTTTGGCGTCAAGATCATCGATTAACTTGCGACCAGTATAATTGGAATTGACCATGGTGCCATTACCGGTTTCCACAACCAGCGTCAGCCCTGCATCTTTAATCACCTCAATGGCCGGGGCAATCAGCGGTAGCATCTTGTCCCAAGCCCCCTGAGCGACATTCCATTTCTCAGCCCCATTCGACCCCCAAAGAATTTGTTCTTTTTTCGGAGACATGATCCGCACCAACGGGCTGTCAACGATATGGGCCATGTCGATCACGCGTTTCAGCGCATCCATATGTTTTTTGTGCAGCTCATCTCCAGGCACATTAGCCACCGTCATACCAGCAAAAATGTGACGGCTAAGGCAGCTTACCGGTTTGCCGCGATCGCGCAACAAATTGTCAATCTCTCTAATTTCCTGAGCCGAGTGGTCACCCACCTCGCTGTCTCCTACAAATTGCAGTTCTGCATATTCGAGGTCAAATTCATCCATTACATTGACGGTATGAGCAAGGTCGCGGCTGATGCCGTCACAAATTAGGCCTAGTTTCATTGTCATATTCCCTTTTCAACGGTGCAGTTCGGCGCCGACGATTTCTTCCATAACCCGAGTACAAACCCAATTGTCGCCCTCAGGGTATTTTGATTTACCCTGATGAAAAATCTGCATCGCAGTTGACGCCATCAAAAGCGGTACACCTAATTCTTCGGCCATATTAAGTGATATGGTCAGGTCTTTATGCATGGTTCCAATGCCAGAACCAGTACCCTCAAATTTGCGATCAATAATGTTTTCCAAAGCACCATTGGCCACGCCACAGCTGGCGCCTGAGGTCGAAAATACGTCGTATAGAGCTTGACCTGACACACCGGCCTTTGCGGCAAGTGCAGCGGCTTCAAATGTTGCGCCAAATATCGAGCCAATTAGGGTTTGCAGGCAAGATTTCATGACCTGGCCATCACCCGCCCGAGTCCCAACCCGGTGGATGGTTTTCGACACTGCACCCATAATCGGCTTGTATTGATCGAGCACCTCGGATGTGGCAGCAGCCAACATTGTAAGCGTACCGCCCTGCGCACCGGGAAACCCGCCAGATACCGGGCTGTCTATCAAATGGATTCCTGATCCCTCCAGTGCCGCACCAATATCGCGCGCTTCCGAAGGTTTTATGGTCGCGGTCAAGATGACAGCACCGCCTTTGGGCATGTGCGCAGCCAAACCGTCATCACCCAGAATTACCGCCTTTGCCTGAACGCCGTTCATCACCATCACAAAAACAGCGTCAGAGTTTGTTCCCAGTTCGGCCACGGATCCAGCAGGTGTACCGCTCATCTCAACAAAAGCACTCATGCGCTCATCGCTCAGATCTAGTCCGGTCGTGGCAATCCCGTTTTTAATCAGGTTCTTAGCCAACCCACTACCCATATCCCCCAATCCAATAACACCCGCACGTAACATATCGTCATCCTTGCTCAACCGGCCGTGGCCGGGCTGTTAATATCGGGTAATTGGTCACCAATTACCACTTTGAACAGAGGTTTCGGCGCAGATGCGCAGGCAGGTCCAAAAGACACCTCTTGACCTAGTTTCCCGCCTAATGTTTCAGGCGGGGAAAACCAAAGATTTAGTTCACAAAAAACTGCAGGGCTGAGTTTACAAAAGCAAGAAATTACCATCCCCTAGACGAATATGATGCAAAAAGATATCGTCACACTCAAATATCTACACATTTTGATGTATTTTGATGGAAAATTCACAATGGACAAAGAAACACAAATTCCTAAGAAAGCCCGAATCGCAGACATTGCGCGACTGGCAGATGTGGGCACCGCAACAGTGGACAGGGTGTTAAATGGCCGCGCACGCGTGCGCGCAGCCACTCGGCAACGAGTAGTGCAGGCTAAAACTGCCATCGAAAATGGTACAAATGTTGTCACTCGCAATAAACCCTGGCGCCTCAAGGTTTTTCTTCCGGGCAAAGCGGGCCCGTCAACGGAATATCTGGCTCAGTGCTTTCAAGAATTCGGTGCACGCGGCAACGCAATCATCGAATGTGTTTTCACCACCAAGATGGAGCCGGCCTCACTGGCTCGAAAATTGCGCGCCTGTGAGGGACAAGGCATTGATGCGGTGGCGCTTCAGGCACTCGAAGACCAACGGGTCCACGATGCAGTCGATCACCTGAAGATGCGGAAAATCCCCTGCTTGTCGTTGATTTCAAGCCTCGCAAACTCATCCGTTTTAGGTTTTGTTGGAACAGATTCGCGCGCTGCAGGTCGCACCGCTGGACTGTTAATTGGGCGCTTGTGCCAATCCTCTGGCTTGGTGGTAATCATCTCGGGCGGACAATTTTACCGTAGCCACGAAAACCGCGAAATGGGTTTTCGCGCGGTAGTGCGCAAAGAGTTCCCACATCTAGATCTGGCCGATACAATCTCGGGCCAAGATGACATCGAAGGCAACTACAACGTCATTTGTAAGTTCATTGAAGAGCATCCAAATTTGGTGGGCATTTATAGTGTGGGCGGCGGTAACGAAGGTATTGTGCGCGCGCTGCATCACAAGAATGTCGCGAGGGAGGTCAAACTAATTGGCCACAATCTGACCACCAAAACGCAGGCCTATCTATTGGAAGGCTCGATGGACTACGTATTGCATCAAAACATGCGCCTTGCTGCAGAATTAGCTGTTGAAGCGTTGGTATCTGCTCTTGAGCAAAGGACTGGTAATATTCCCATCCTACCAGTCGAAATTATCACTCGTGAAAATATTCTGGGCACTACGTTTGGCTGAATTTTTTATCATCAGCCTACTTTATACTGCGAGTAGTTAAGGACCCGAAGAAGAAGTTGATGTTCGCGCGCAAATGTATTCATGTTCTCACATGAAGCGTTCAAATTTTCTTTCCCTTGAGGACCGCCGCGAACTTCTGGCGTGTGTGAAGCGACAGCGGGAGGATCATGGCGTT
>CESU01047966.1_pt1 | contig 18693 bp, 19 predicted proteins | sample 531141 | NCBI WGS metagenome assembly CESU01 (sample SAMEA2621401, study PRJEB7988) | marine metagenome | isolation source: saline water (ENVO:00002010), including
GCAAAGCTAACCTTACGGCATGAGGTAAAATTGCCATCGAAATACCGGACAAATACACTGCATCATAATTTTCTAAGACACTGAAATCACAATCCAAAAATAACTGTCGGGCTGCGCTATTATTACGCCAATATGTAAAGCTACGCTCACCTTCGGAAGATGTCGTAATACCATATAGTCCTGGTGAGCCATCAGAGATCCGCTGGATTTGAGAGGTTCCCAGACCATGCTGAGAGATAAAGTCAAAAATGCGCGCCGAAAACGGATCACACCCAAGACAGGTAATGTAATCAACCCTCAATTTGGGAGCCGTACGATGCAAATAGATGGCAGTGTTGAGACTATCACCAGCAACACTGACCTGCGTATTTTCGCCGATCAATGACAATTCAATCATAGCTTCACCGACACAGGCAACTCGTTTCATTTACGTTCTCTTCTCCAAATAATGAGCCCAGCGCTCATAATGACGATAGCACCAAAAATTGTGCCCACATCTGGCACTGTTCCAAATAATAGGTATCCCCAGATCGCCACAAATACCAGAAATGAATAGGTGAACGGCATAAGCTGGTTTGCCGTCCCAAAGCGGTGTGCATTTGTCAAAAGTTGATGCCCAGCCCAGCCCAGAACACCAAGGCTTATCAAAACGAGCATTCCCCATGTGGTCGCCGGTTGTGTCCACACCCAAATCGCAAAAGGAAGCATTAATAAGGTCCCAACCAGCCCCATATAAAACTGCATGGTTTCCACCGCAACAATGCCAGATAGCCTACGCGTCATAAGCGAATAGAGAGCCAAGGCTATGGCATTATAAATGATCATTAGCATTGCGGGATGAAGGTAGTGCCAAATGGGCGTACAACGATCAAAACACCAATGAAACCGAGTAAAATTGCGTTCCAACGCCAAGGCCCCACCTCTTCGCGAAGAATGGAAACCGATAGGAAACATACCACAACCGGGCTTGAAAACATGATGGCAGACACGACTGTTAAGGGCAAAAACTGCAAGGCGTAGAAGTTCGAGAGGGTGGCGGAAACTAAAAGTAATGCTCGACTGATTACCTGCCAAAGATGCCTAGTCTTAAAACGATCAAGCTTAAAGCCACCGTTCGCTATAACAGCGATCGATATCACAAAGTGCCCAGCATATCGCATAAACGCAAGCTGGAACGCCGGTATGCCGGCAACTGCCAGCCATTTTGCACCCGTATCCACCCAAGAAAAAATTAGCCAAGCGCCAAGCATCAAAATGATGCCATATCGTGGCAAATCAACCATTGATTTTGCGATAACAGTCATGAATTAAGCTTTAAATCTGCTTACGAAATAATCCACCATTTGACTGACCATTTCATCGCCTTGGCCATTGTCATTGGCATCATTTAACGCTGTCAGGGGCCCTTTAGACATTATGCTATCCACGCCGGCCTCTTCAGCCATCCGGGCATAATACCCCACATCCTTGGCTGCGTTCTTAATTGCAAAAGCTAACTGCCCTGGATCGTTATCAACACCGTACGCTTTGACAAATCCCATCATACCAGAATACAGAGGACCAGCCGCCATCACATCATAAAGTTGGGCGCGGTCCACACCAGCAACATCCGCCATGGCGAAGGCTTCGGCCATCGCGTTTGCGACAGTCATCCCAAAAAAATTATTGATTAATTTTATGGTATGTCCAGAACCAACAGCCCCTAAATAGAAGACATTCTCCCCAAGATCTTTCAAAACCGGCTCGACCCCATCAAAAGTATTTCTATCTCCCGATGTCATTATATTCAGTAGACCATCCTTCGCGTGTACTGGTGTACGGCCTAGTGGGGCATCTAAAAAGCTGCCACCCGCTTGCAACACTTCTACGGCCAAAGTGCGGCTACTACCGGGAAGGGAGGTACCAAAATCGATGACAGTTGCACCAGAGCGCAAACCCGCAATCACACCATCAGCCCCTCGCATACGGCTTTCGACATGATCAGAAGTACCCATGCAGAGCATCACAATGTCACTGCCCTGAGCAACATCTTTAGCCGTTACAGCCTCTTTAGCCCCTCGGACAATAGCCAAATCCAAATTGCTACGGTCTCTGTTGCCCAAAACAGTTAGCGAATATCCAAGATCCTGAAGACGGCTCACCATAGCCCCACCCATAATACCCAGACCAATAAATCCAATAGTTGGTTTACTCATGGTACACGCTCCTTAAAACTTTGTTTTATGGAATGTCTAGTTCCAAATTAGAGTTAAAAATACTGAACCTCTTTACGTTTTTTGTAAATAAAATCTTAGCCTTGAATAGAAAGTTTGGCCTCAAGCTCCTGTGCTACTCCAAGTGTTAATGTAGCGTCAGCAACATCAATTAATGGATCAGCACCTTCAATCACCTTCAAGAAATGGTCTAATTGTGCCTCCAGTGGTGGTTTTTCATTCCAGGCAGGGCTAAAAGGAACACGCTCAGCCGCCGAACTCCAATCCGTGCCTTTCCAAACTTCCATTGAGGGAAAGCTCAGGGCGCCTTTTGTCCCAGTTATCCACATCATATCTTGATGGGTGGCACCAATATTTGGATTTTCACCAGTACCAGCCTCAAATCCCCATGGACTTGGGGTAATATCTGAAAAGCTGACATTACCAACAGCACCATTTTCAAAAGCCAGAGCGATGGCACCACTTTCAACTCGTGTTGACCCACGAAGTGGCTTTCCTTTTAGAGCGACAGTTTGAATAATTTCCCCAACAACAAAGCGCAGAATATCAATATCATGTACTAAGTTTATCATAACAGGACTACCACCGTCGGTACGCCAATTACCCTCAAAATATGCATCTGGCTTCCGCATTGCCCATAAAACTGAAACGTTTACTACCTTGCCAATCAACTCGGCTTCAAGGCATGCTTTTAGCTGCTGGACCACCGCATGATAGCGACGGTGATGCCCCACAAGCGAACGTATATTTTGGCCACGTAGCGCCATTTCAAGCTTTTGTGCACTCTCAAGTGTCTCAGAAACCGGCTTCTCAATCAGCATGTGCCAGCCGCGTTCTGCCGCTTCAATACCATGAGGCGTATGTAAGTGGGTTGGAGTCGCAATAATCACACCATCTACTGGCTCCAGGACATCACCCATCTTAGCGAAGCGAGCCACGTCACACTGGATAGACATATCAAGATCTACCAAACCAACAAGTTCGCATTCGGCATGCGCCTGGACAGCTTGCAAGTGTCGGATACCTATTAAACCACCACCAACAACCAGAATACGCTTCACATTACAGCTCCAATTTGCCAGGGTACAAATTCATAATCACCGAGACCCTGCCCTTCTGACTTTGTAACTTCACCAGAAGCGACACGTAAAAACATGTTATAAATCTCACGACCTTTATCCTCGACACTGATACCTTTGGATAGGATCTGTCCGGCATCAATATCCATGTCTTCAGCCATGCGATTAGCCATCTCACTATTTGTCGCCATTTTAATCGTGGGTGCAGGTTTTGATCCAAATGCAGATCCCCTCCCAGTAGTAAAACAGACAAGGTTACAACCACCAGCAATTTGGCCAGTCACAGAGGCGGGATCATATCCCGGAGTATCCATAAATGTGAAGCCTCGGGCAGTGACAGGTTCTGCATATTTATAGACCCCCATCAAAGGCGTCGTGCCACCCTTAGATGCCGCTCCTAGTGATTTTTCTAAGATTGTAGTCAAGCCTCCCATTTTATTTCCGGGGCTGGGATTATTGTCCATAGATCCATTATTGCGGGTCGTGTAATCTTCCCACCATTTGATCAAGCCAATTAGCTTGTCGCCCACCGCTTGATCTACAGCTCTACGTGTCAACAGGTGCTCAGCACCGTAAATTTCCGGTGTCTCAGCCAAGACCCCAGTTGCACCTTGGGCTGTCAATAAATCACAAGCATAGCCTAATGCCGGGTTTGCGGTGACCCCCGACCAGGCGTCAGAGCCGCCACACTGCAACGCAACCATCAATTCAGATGCAGGACATTCCTCACGTGTTGCTTGGTTAGCAATTGGGAGCATTTCCATTATTTTCTTTATACCCAACTCTACAGTCAGGCGTAGACCTGCAACTTTCTGGATATTCATAGTTTGAAACGTTATACTTTGCTTCAGACCATAAGCCTCTAACAACCAATCAATTTGGTTCATCTCACAGCCCAGTCCAACCATGAGAACGCCCGCATGGTTGGGATGCTTGGCATATCCCCACATAACCCGCTGCAGTGCTTCAAACCCATCTCCAGAATCGGCCATTCCACAACCGGTTCCGTGTACAAAAGCAGCCACGCCATCAACATTTGGGTAATCCACAAGTACCTTAGGTGTAAAGTGATCAGCAATCATCCGTGCCGCAGTTGCGGAGCAATTGACCGACGTAATAATTGCAATATAGTTACGTGTACCAACCTTACCGTTTTCACGGCGAAACCCCATAAAGATATCCTGCTTTGCAGCAGGAAGCATGGGGCGCAAATCAGTTGAAAATTCATACTCTGTCGCCGTATTTCTAAAATCAACATTATGGGTGTGCACGTGATCTCCCGGCATGATGTCGCAAGAGGCATAGCCAATGAGCTGGGAATATTTGCGTACTGGATCTCCAAGGGCCATCTGGATCGTGGCAACCTTATGTCCAGAAGGAATTTGTGCTGTTGTCGAAACACCGTCTACAAGAGTGCCAAGCGCTAATATCCGCGTTGCCGTAACCACCGTATCTGCGCGATCTAAACGTATAAAATCCATTTCCATTCCTCAAAGTAAAAATCTTAGGCGCAGTAAGGCGTATCCGCAGACCACCGGTGGATATCAATATGTGGGACCGCCGCCAATCTGGCCCTAGCCTCTTCCCATTGCGCTTTACAAACGCGCCAATCAGAGAGTTTCGTTTCAGGGTGCGCGCGCGAACGTACGACAAAATCAGGAAAATGCGACCGGCCCGTTGGCTGACCAGTGGCGTTAAAACGAATATCAAAAGACCAGCGAAACCCATCAGTGACATTAGTCAGGGAAGCGTGAGGCGTTAGGGGATGAAATAATACTGCCCCACCCGCTTTGACAGGTAAAGGTACAGCACTTGATTCATTTAAAAAACCATCAGCAATTCCAGTTTGAGACCGAGCACAATAGGGTAAAATTGTTTGCCCAGACGTTTGTGGCTGAACCTGTAGGCACCCATTTTCAACCGCAGCGTCAGTCATGGCGAGCCAGACCGTTACCATATCAGTTTGATCTGCATCTTCTAAAGCTACTGCACGATCTTGGTGCCAGTCTGTTGCTGTAATATGGGCACGCGCCTCAGCTAGATCTAATTTGACGGAGGGGAGCTTTAGTCGTACGTGCTGAATTGGGTTGCTAGTCAATTCAGGGCCGATCAATTGCTCAACCACATCCAGCAAGGGGACTGCTGTTAACATATTGAATACCGCCGGGCCAATATGAAACGGCGTGTCTGCGATTATCCTATCACCCGGCAACGAAATATCCATCGGCTGAAAGTAATCACACCCAGCCTGGTATGCACTTAACAATTTCCCCCAAAAATCCAATTCCCCACCCGGTGTCTGCACTAAGCCTTCTGCAAACCAACCCTCATAAAGACTGTTTAAAAGGTCAGTATATTCTGTATTGACCTGCTCACATATATTAGTAGGCATCAGGTCTGGAACTACGAGATAACCCTCTGTCTCAAATTTTTTTATTTGATCAGAGTTTAGTATCATAGCTCAGCTCACAAGAGCAGAGCTATGATGTTTGGCCAAATCAGCAGAACTGAGAGCGCTAGCAACTGAATTCCGATAAAGGGCAAGAACCCCCTGAAGATATCGGTAAGGCTAATATGCGCTGGTGCGACAGACTTAAGGTAAAACGCCGCTGGCCCAAACGGTGGCGATAGAAAACTGACCTGCATATTCATGCAGAACAAGACACCAAACCAAATAGCCACATGGTTAGGAGCCAGTTGACCAATAAGACCAATTTCGTCGATGGGCAGGCGCAAAACGATGGGGAGAAATACTGGAATTATCAAAAGAACGATACCAACCCAATCCATAAACGCGCCCATGAACAATAAGATTAGCATCATCGTAAGGATCACCCCCATAGTTGGAAGATCTCTTCCAACTATTAGATCTGCAACATAGGTTGGACCACCTGCTATCGTATATGCCCCTGCAAGCGAAGCTGCACCGATGGTGACCCAAATGATTGTACCAGTGGACCTTAACGTGCGCATCAGACTTTCCCAGACCAGTTGGAATGATCCCTCACCACGCAAAATTGCGATAATAAGAACGGCGCAGGCGCCCATGCCAGCTGCCTCAGTAATACCCGTTATTCCGCCATAAATCGACCCAAGGACAACCCCGATTACAACCATTGGCGCAACAAGGCCTTTGCCCATATCCCAACCAATTTTTGCTCGATCCTTGCCGAATACAAAATATATGAGAATTAGTGCTATTACCACAAGACCACCTAACCACGGCATATGCTCTAACGTACCAAGTCGAGCTGGGTCACCCTGACTTGCCGCATTGGAACCAGAAAATTCAAAGAATGCAGCCCGTACAAATAACACAGCTGAGAAACCAGCCACTACAATCGACATGAAAGCCCCAAAAAGCTTCCTCTTCTCAACAGGTTCCGGATCGTTTGGATCGGGTTCCGGTAGGGGCGCATCTTCTGGGTGCAATGTCGTCCGAACGACGATGTACATAATGATCATCGAAGCCAGCATGAAGCCTGGGACAAAAGCAGCAGTAAACAGCGCTTTGATAGAGGTTTCTGTGATCAGCCCGTAGATAATGAGAACAATGGAAGGTGGGATCATAGTGCCCAGAGAACCGGAAGCGCAAATAACACCAATTGCGAGATTTTGATTGTATCCCAATCTCAGCATTTGTGGGAGTGCGATTAAGCCCAAAAGCACCACTTCACCACCAATAATACCTGACATTGCGGCCATTATTACCGCCATAATTGAAGTCACGATCGCAATTCCACCTCGTGTTCGAGATAGCCAAACATTAAGAGAGGAGTACATGTCTTTTGCAATACCAGAGCGCTCCAAAAGCGATGCCATGAAAATGAAAAGTGGTACCGATATGAGAACATAATCCGTTAAAAGCCCGTATATTTTTTGAGCAAGGATATATAGGGGGCCAGTCCCCGGTCGTTTAGTCAATATCCCGTCACCAAAGCTAAGAGGATTTGACAAAAGTGAAGGTTCAAACTTCAAAACCAAAACTAAAACAGCAAGTGCTGCAGATGCAAGTCCAAGGGGCATCCCGATGGCCAGTAATACGATAAGAGTCACCATTAAAATAAGTGAAATTGTTCCAATATCCATTAGTCTTGTCCCACTGCGCGTTTTAGCATTTCAATTTCTTCTTGATCAGGCTCATCTGTGTGAACTTCTGGCTCTTTATTCCAGTCCGCAACCAGGTTTAGAACCGCTTGCAAAGCCACCAAAGTTATCACAATCAAAATCATCGGCTGCAATGTTGCAGGTATTGGCGGGTTGAACGCCGAACCATAAAGTTCCCACCGATAAAGTTTGTTAATAAAAACTTGTTTATAACTGCCGTAAACTAGGAAAAATGCAAACATAACGATCAACGAAGTTGATACTGTATCAAAAATTCTTTGTAACCAACGGGGTGCAATATCATAAACAAGGAAAATACGAATATGGCTGCGTTGCTGCATCGCGTAAAAGCCAGACATTAAGAAAACAAAGCTAGCAAACCAAAGCGTCATCTCGTTAGCCCATTCAGTTGGCTTTTCGATGATGTAGCGTAAGAAAACTTCATATAACATAACTGAAGTCATGAGTGCGATCATCATCATTGTAACGCGACCAATGAACAATGCCGCACTGTCAATACTACTAGCGCCAAGATACTCCATGCCCGCCGCACGCACAGTACGCGCTCCTATAATTGCAAGGACAGGAGACAAGACCAACGCAGAAAAATCAATAATATCGATGTGTCCACCAAAGATTCCCGTTAAGTTTGGCGTCACATCACTTAGCAAATATATAGCTTCGATCTGCGCTTTTAGAGAAACTGATGAATAGGGTAACCAATCCAACAAAAAGGCTGGGAGATGCCAAATAAGCCAGCTCATTGTACCTACGAACGCTAATGGCACGAGCCACTCGATAATTCCGCCTGTTTTCTGCATATTAATATCCCCTCGCCGCTATGCGTCGATACTGTAGTAATTAATGAAGTCTTGGTCGGGTTCTACGCCGATACCTGGTTCAGTAGGTATTGTAACACGGCCTGCGTTCGATTTGACCTGACCTTGGATCCCCAAAGGTTCTGTTAGCAGTTCGTCGCGAAATTTATTGTCTGTTGTGTCAAACTCAAGCATTGGCTCCCATGGATGCAGACCGCCGGGCAAAGGGGGCATCGCAGCCAAAAGTTGTAAATTGGTGGCGACGGCAATTGCACTGCCCCAAACGTGATTTATGACCGGTGTGAAATGCGCATGGCATAATGCCAACACCCTCAGATATTCAGATATCCCACCCAGAGCGCAAACTTCTGGCTGTGCGATATCCAAGCCACGATTCTCAAGAATATTTCGCCAACCCCAACGGTTGAATTCAGCTTCCCCTCCAGAGATATTAACGGTCAAGCCCGAACGTAATTCACGATAGCCATCCAAATCCTCTGGTGCAATCGGTTCTTCAAACCAATATGCATCCAACTCTTCAAGAGCGCGCCCTACATAAAACGCATCAGATGTTGTGTAGCAATGGTTGGCATCAACCATAAATTTAAAATCATCACCTACGCCACGCCTGACAGCTTCACACAGTTTAACGTCAGGTTTTGGTCCAAAACCAGTTTTCATCTTTGCAGCGACAAACCCCATATCCCGGATCGTGGCAGCTTCATCTTCAAATCGTTTTGCAAGATCGTCTACAGGTTCATCTCGCAGCATCATCCCATATCCATAACACGGGACATCCGTACGATGTGCCCCCCCTATCAGTTTATGAAGTGGTAGGCCTGCCACCTTGCCAGCGATATCCCAAAGAGCAATATCCACTCCAGACAAAGACTGCATGGGCATACCTTTTTGTCCATGGTCTCGCAAAAGGTTATAAACCTTATGCCAAATCACATCCCGATCCATTGGATCCATTCCCAACACCATGGGCTGAATTACTTTTTCAACAATAGATTTATTAGCAATCGCAACGGTGCCTGGACCAAAACATTCGCCCCAACCTGTCACACCCTCATCAGTTTGAACTTCAACCAAATGCGCAGTTCGGCTAGCATAGTATTGCTGCGAATAACCCAGGATTTCGGGCATGTCATATTGAAGTACGTGACTTATGATGCGCGTAATTTTCATGTCATCCAGTCGCTATAAGTAAAAACGACAAGGCCATAAAAACAGCCTTGCCGCATAATTTTAATAAGTAATCAGTGCCGATTACTTCATTGCGCCTAAATCCTTCAGGAATGCAATGTGGCTAGCAAGAAGTGCCTTGGCTTCTGGAGTTGTAGCAAATTCAGTCCAACCAATTTGTACGGCTGCACGATATTTTGCCAGATCTTCTGGAGCCCACTCATACAAGTTGATGCCCTTAGCACGCAGATCTTTAGCAGTCTGAGCGTTCATGACTTCATTCTTAGTTGCATTTTGCAAAGCTAAGCTTTCCATCGCAACTTCGATGATTTTTTGATGATGCGCAGGCATTGCGTCCCAAACAGACTTGTTACACGCAAGGTGATCTGCTGGCATGGAGTGGAAGCCTGGATAGTTTGTGTGCTCACCAATATCATACAAACCTAGTCCAACGTTATTGGTCAAGTTTGCAGCATCTGCACCGTCGATGATGCCAGTTTCAAGCGCCGTAAAGATCTCTGTGAAATCCATCACAATTGGTGATGCGCCCAAAGCCGCGAACACTTTTGTTGCGAGACCTGGAGGTGAACGGAATTTCCAATCTTTAAAATCAGCAGCTGTACGGATCGGTTTGGTTGATACCAAAGACTCTGGACCCGGGATCCACCACCCAACAAACTCCATATCATAACCGTTATAAAGTTCGTTTAAAGCTGCGCGGCCACCACCGTGCAGCATCCATGCCATTTGCTGGTATGGGTTCTGATAACCACCAAGCAGGTCGCCAGCAAATTGGAACGCAGGGTTCTTACCAGTTTGGTAACCACCGCCTGTCATGTCACAATCAAGGATGCCCGTTGCAGCGGCATCAAATGTTTCTACTGACTTAACCACAGATGAGGAATAAAACATCTCAACAGCGATTTCGCCATTAGACATCAACTGAATGTCATCGATGAACTTTGCGGCCATTTGGCCAGAAAGCTGTTCAGGTGAGAAGTGAGTTTGCATACGTAAAGTTGTGGTAGCATGGCCATCAGCGAATGCCGCTGATGCTGCCATGGAAGCGATTACAGCAACTGAAGCCGCAGTTTTCATAAAGTTCATATTGTCCTCCCAGACGGTAAGCATTTGAATTCGGGTATCTTAAGATACAAAATCGAATTTCAGATGGATAGGTTAGGACGACGAATCGAGATCAGCAAGAAAAAAGTGAAATTACCAATAATTTCGAGATTTTAGTTAATTATCGAAACAGTATTACCTATTGCAAAATATCGTGTTAGGAAAATTTCTATGGAAAATGATAATAATATTTATCTCGAACTTGAAAAAAGACTGACTACAAATGAGTTTCTGCATGGCACTAAGTTGCGCGCTGAAATTTTGCGGGTAGAGTTTGGATGCTCCGCAAGTACTGTCCGAGAAGTTTTATTTAGGCTAGCTACCGAAGGACTGGTCGATTTCAAGGAACAACGGGGCTTTCGAGTTCCAGATTTGTCACCTAAAAAATTAATAGAACTCACCCACCTGCGTGTCCTGCTGGAGGAAGAAGGTGCTGTTCTTTCTATACGCCAAGGCGGGGTGGCTTGGGAAGCGCGGCTGACAGCAGCGCACCATAAATTAAGCCATATAGAAAAACGCATACACGCCCTGGATGACCCAACGCCTTTAATTGATATTTGGTTTAGCTCTGAAAAAGAATTTCATCAAACACTCATCTCGGCATGTGGATCCGCAACTTTGAAACAAATGCATAGTTTGATTTATGCTCAGTTCAGGCAGCAGTTAATGGAGGCAGACAGGAGATTTGACTTCATATCAGGTAATATCAAACATCATTATGACATTCTGGAGGCTGCGCTGTCCGCTGATGAAAACCTGACACGTAAACGAATACGTGACCATCTGGCGCGCCATTTAACAGGAGAGACAATTGCCTCTCAAAAACCATCAACTTGACCATCAACGGCAGAAAGTAGCGCAAGATGACTAATCTTTTACAAATCGGTGGAATAACTGCTGACATGCGAGAACGGCTCGAAACAGTTTTCAAAATCCATCAGTTGGATAATTTTGATCCTGATATGATTACACATGTCGTAACAAACGGCCACGACGGCGTTCACCCTGACTTGATGGCCTCCTTAGCAAACCTAAAAGTAATCAGCGGCTATGGTGTTGGATACGAGGCAATAGATGTGGCAGAGGCTGTTAAACGCAAAATTATAGTGACCCATACTCCAAACGTTTTAAACGAAGAGGTCGCAACCACCGCCCTGTTGCTAATGCTATCATGCTACCGCGAAGTCTTACGGGACGACGCATACGTGCGTTCAGGCGAATGGGCAGTAAGAGGGAATGCGCCCCTCACTCGGTCATTGGACAACCAAACCGTGGGTATTTTGGGCCTAGGGCGAATTGGCCAGGCTATTGCGCACAAATTGGCACCCTGGAATGCCAAGATCGTCTATCATTCGCGCAACAAGAAAGATGTAGAGTATATATACTATGATAACCTGACCAAAATGGCCAAAGATTGTGATGTTTTAATCTGTATCACACCTGGTGGTCCCTCCACGCATAAGATTGTAAATGCTGAGGTTATAGAGGCGTTGGGCCCCAAGGGAACATTAATCAATGTAAGCCGTGGGTCCGTAGTGGACGAGCACGCCTTAATAGAAGCGCTTCAAAGTGGTAAGTTGGGGTGGGCTGGACTAGATGTATTTGATGCTGAGCCAATCGTACCGCAGGCTCTGCGTGAACTCACGAATACTGTTCTTCTGCCCCATGTCGGCAGCGGAACTGCTGAAACACGAGCTGCTATGGGGGCCCTTACGGTCAATAACTTATTGCGCCACCACAAAGACGGCACGGTTATATCAGCAGTTCCAGAATGCTCGGGGCTATAAAAAGACAATGATAAAAGATTGAGTTTATCATCACCGTTTTCGACTAAGGTGCAGCGGCTTCAGCCAAAGAGCGCCCTGAACCTGTCCACACAAAGCCGAAAGCCTTCTTCAAAGTTTTCATTGCCTGAGAGGTAAACACTTTCAAATAATATGACACCATCGTGGGCATCGGCTCGAAGGGCATCGGCAATTGGCTGAAAAAGATCAGCCAAATGCCCCTCACCCATTCTGCAAACCTCCAGTATAGCCTATAGCGTATCAACTTTTACGTCCTTGATATGAATACGGGCAAGATATCCACCTTCCAGCTCATCATAGCCATCAAGTTACACCGGCTCATGACACTAACAATTATTACAAGGGTCCCCGTTGCCAGTTTCCACAACCAGAACTACGCCTTCAGATTTTACTAGTTCTGCGGCCAGAGTAATCATTGGAGCAATTGAGCCCCAAACGCCATTTACCACATTCCACTTCTCAGCGCCGTTCTTACCCCAAAGTATCTGCTCTTTTCTTTGGGTAAGCATACGCACAAGCGGCAAACCGATGACATGGGCCACTTCAACCACACGCTTCAGAGCATCTATATGCATTGTGTGAAGGTCATCACCAGCCTTATTTAAAGAAGTCATTCCAGAGAATGTATGCGGCGATAGGCAAGATCCTAGTTTTCCAAGATCTCACAAAAGCTGATAAGTTTATAAAATCTCTTGCTGTGTATGATCCCCAACTTCCATATCACCATTGAATTGCTACTCAGCATACTCAAGATCAAGTTCATCCACAACGTCAATGGCATGACCAAGGTCTCAGCTGATCCCATCGCAAGTTACACCTAACTTCATTTTGACCCCTTCCGATGAAGCTCAGCGCCAACAATGTCCTCAATCACCCGTGTGCAAACCCAATTATCACCATCGGGGTATTTAGTGCGCCCTGCATGGAAAATCTGCATAGCAGAGCTTGCAGTATGGAGCGGCACGCCAAGCTCTTCACCCAAAGCCATGGAAATAGTTAAGTCTTTGTGCATCGTATTAATATGGCTACCAGTACCCTCGAATTTGCGATCAATTATTTTTTCAAGTGCATTATTAACAATGCCACAGCCAGCAGAAGAAGTAGAGAATACATCCAGCAACACCTGCCCCGAAATCCCTGCCTTTGCGGCTAAAACCGCCGCCTCAAACGTTGCAGAAAATTGCGAGCCTATCAGGGATTGCAAACAAGCTTTTACCGTTTGCCCATCACCAGGCTTTGTTCCAACTCGGTGGATATTAGCTGAAACGGCCTCTAAATATTTTGAGAACACATCAAGCGTTGCATCAGGTCCTGCAGCCATCAACGTCAGAGTGCCAGCCTGTGCACCTGGAAAACCGCCAGAGACAGGCGTATCAATTAAGTGGATCCCAGAGCCTGCCATACTTTGGCCAATTTCACGTGCCTCATTCGGCTTGATGGTTGCAGATAAAATGATAGCACTGCCCATCGCCATTGTAGTTAAAAGTCCATTTGGGCCAAAGATGACATCTTTGACCTCATCACCTTTCATCACCATTATGAAAACGGCCTGAGCATCTCTGCCAACGTCAGCAGGATTACTACACAGCTGACCACCTAGGATTTCAAACGCAGACTGCCGGTTTGGTAGCAAATCTGCTCCCTTTACTAAAAAACCATTTTTGATAAGATTTTTGGCAAGGCCACTGCCCATATCGCCAAGGCCCACTACTCCTACAGTTTCCATACAATTCTCCCGTTATTTGCGCGGTAGCGCATTGCTAGAGCCGTGCGTTCAAAAAAAGATGCCCCAAAGCACCATATTTTACGGGGATTTCACACGTCTGCTGCCACGCTGGACGGGTCCGAAAGACACCCCGCTGCCCAGTTAAGTATTAGCGACTAAATCAATTTTTAAAACTTTTGCAAGTACTACTGTTAGGTTTTTGTGCAGCCAACGGCTGCACAAAAAAAGTAATCAAAGCGAAGCCGTTATGCCGCCATCAACATAAAGCGTATGGCCATTCACAAATGTGGCCGCAGCTGAAGCCAAAAACACAGCAGCGCCCACCAACTCCTGCACTTCACCCCATCGTCCTGCAGGTGTGCGTTTTGCTAACCATGCGCTGAATTCATCATCCGCAACCAACGCAGCATTCAGAGGTGTATCAAAATAACCTGGTGCAATAGCATTACAGTTTATCCCATATTGCGCCCAATCAGTCGCCATACCTTTGGTAAGGTTTCCAACGGCCCCTTTAGTCGCAGTATAGGGCGCAATGCCTGGGCGCGCTAATGCAGTCTGAACGGATGCAATATTAATTATTTTACCCTGCTTGCGGTCGATCATGTGTCGGGCAACCGCTTGGCCAACGTGAAAAACAGAAGCCACATTAGTTTGCAGCAAGCGCTCGAATGCATCAGCCGGGAAATTATGTAGTTCAGTTCGGTACTGCATTCCAGCATTATTAATTAAGATATCTATGGAACCAACTTTAGTCTCAAAACCATCAACCGCCGCGCGCACAGCCTCGTGGTCAGTCACATCAAACGTTAGAGAATAGACCTTTGCTCCATCACCCTGCAAGATTTCAGCTGCAGTATCTAACTTGGATTGATCACGCCCATTAAGTATGATTTCAGCACCAGCACCAGCAAGACCGCGGGCAAGGGCGAAACCAATCCCTTGGCTGGAGCCCGTGATAAGTGCTCGTTTTCCAGTCAAGTCAAACATTTCAAGTGTCATTACAAAATCCTTTGGTAGTTTCATCTAACAGTCTGTACTATACGTGAAATAATCAGATGGAGAAACACTAATGTTGCGCAGTAACCAATCAATTGTCATTCATGCAGCACGCGATCTGCGCTTGGAGCAGCGAGAGATTACTGGACCAGGCAAAGGTGAGGTTTTGGTGAATGTGCAGGCAGGTGGCATTTGTGGTTCAGACCTACATTATTACCAAAATGGCGGATTTGGCCCGATCCAATTGCGTGAGCCGATGGTATTAGGACATGAAGTATCAGGAACTGTAGCGGCATTGGGAACTGATGTTGACAACTTACATATTGGACAGTTGGTCGCAATCTCTCCGTCACGGCCCTGTCACACTTGCCACTATTGCCTCGGAGGACAAGAGAACCATTGCCTGAATATGCGTTTTTATGGAAGTGCGATGCCGTTCCCCCATATCCAGGGCGCGTTTCAACAACAGCTTATCGCTGAGGAGGGTCAATGCATTCCCGCAGATGGGCTAACAGCCGGACAGGCCGCAATGGCCGAGCCTTTGGCAGTCTGTTTACATGCAATTAAACAGGCAGGGCATTTAGACGGTAAGACAGTTTTGATTACTGGTTGTGGACCCATCGGATGCCTTGGTGTGCTTGCGGCCCGGCAGGCCGGCGCAGGACGCATTATTGTAACAGACTTATCAGATTATACTCTCAATATGGCCCAGATTTGTGGTGCGGATATAGCCCTGAACACAAAAACAACTCCAAATGCACTCAACCCTTTTCAAGCAGAAAAAGGCCAAATCGATATTCACTTAGAATGTTCTGGAGCAGCCTCTGCTCTGTCGACAGGTGTGACCTGCCTGCGTCCAGGCGGAATATTAGTCCAGCTTGGGCTGGGTGGCGACATGACTGTTCCTATGCAGGCCATCACCGCCAAAGAAATTACGTTGCGCGGCTCATTCCGCTTTCACTCCGAATTTGCAACTGCCGTTGGGTTGATGCAATCTGAATTGATTGTCGTTGATCCATTGATCACCCACAGCTTTGAGATTTCTGAAGTCGACAAAGCTTTCGACACAGCTGCCGACAGGAGTCAGGCCATGAAAGTACAACTAACTTTTTAGACAGTTGATGGAGTGATGGGTATTATAATAATGGGCTAGTGGGCAGACGAATAAGCGCCACAAGCCCTCTAAAATTAGGGACTAAATCGCAAGTAACGCGCAGATATACTCTCAGGCACCTTGCTGCAGCCCGTGGTATTTCTCCTAAATACGAAAAATACTCAAGCAACTAACCAATAAATCCCAACATTACGACACACTATTTTTTTTAGGGTCCGGATTTATACAGCCACCATGGGCCCAGCCTAACTAAAAAGCTGACTTTGTTGACTTAGGCTTCTAAATCTAAAAATATATATAATTATCTCTGGAGAAATAGTACTTTATGCTTACGCGATAGGTCCCATTCTTTCACCAACCCCAAGTTACTACTGTTGTCGGCAGGCGTTCAGATACACTTATATTAACGTCCGCGAATGCGTGGATCAAGCGCGTCACGCAGCCCATCGCCCAGGTAGTTGACCCCAAGTACTGTAAGTGAGATCGCGATGCCGGGTAGTAAAACGCGTTCTGGGTACTGCTCCATTCGCGGTACGGCATCTGCTAGCATTTTGCCCCATGTAGGGAAATCTGATGGGAAGCCAACACCAAGAAATGAAAGTGCACTTTCGGTGATGATGGCGACTGCCAATCCCAGTGTCGCAGAGACCATTATAGGTGACACCACGTTTGGCAGCAGGTGACGACGAATGATTGCACCAGAACTCGTGCCGATGGAGCGGGCGGCAAGGATAAATTCGCGTTCTTTTAAAGCTAGAATTTCACCGCGCACGATTCTAGCTGTTTGCATCCAGCTTGTCAGTCCCACGACCACAACTATTAGAATGAACATGCCACCCTCTGGCCCAAAATTAGCGCGCAGTGGTTGCCGAAACAAAGTCACCGCTACGAGCAGCAAGGGTAGAATTGGTAGGGAAAGAAATAAGTCTGTCATACGCATAAGTACACCATCAAGCCGCTTAAAATAACCTGAGGCTACACCTATTGCAGTACCTATGCTTAGTGAGAGCAGCATAGCCGTCCAGCCCACGGCCATTGACGCGCGGCCCCCTGCAATCATGTTAGAAAGAATATCACGGCCTAAGTTGTCAGTACCAAAAGGGCGATGCCAAAGTACTTTTGCAGAGCCATCCCAGATTGCGGTGAAAATTGGGCGCACATCCTTATTTCGAATATCAAGTTTTTGCGGGTCAACGTTCCATAAGTATGGTCCAAGCAGGACTGCAAGTGTGATAAACATCAGAAAACCGCCACCAAAGACGGCGCCTTTGTGTTTCTTAAACTGATCCCATACGTCTAGCCACTGGTTGCGCGGCGCTTTAGGCGGCTCTTCGTCTTGCAGAGCCCCGTATGGTTTGATTTCGCCTGCCTCAACTAATCTATCAGTCATAGCGGATCCTTGGGTCGAGCACGCCGTAAAGTACGTCTGCAATCAGGTTAAACACCACAATCATGACAGCGAAAATAAATGTGATCGTCATTACCATAGGAATGTCGTTTGCAAAGAGTGCTGTGATCAAAAGTTGACCGATCCCGTTTACGCCAAACACGTTCTCTGTGATGATTGCCCCACCAAAAATGGAGGGGACGCCAAGTGCAATTACGGTAATCACTGGGATCATTGAGTTTCTTAGAACGTGGATCATAACGACGACACCCTCTTTCAGGCCTTTGGCCCGTGCAGTTCGCACGTAATCTTGGTTCAAATTGTCGAGGACGGATGCCCGCATGTAGCGGCTAATCTGCGCAGTTGTCTGAAGTGCCAAAACCATCACTGGCAGGATCATTTGTGATAGCTGATATTTGAAACTGGCCCAATCTTTTACGACATGAGTTGTATCATAGATTGAGGGTAGCCAGCCAAGAGTAACTGAGAATATTACAATCAGAAGGGGCCCCGTGAAAAAGGGAGGTATTGAGAAGCCAACCATTGTTACAAATGTACCAGTTTGATCAAAAATCGAGTAGTGTCGATAGGCTGAGTAGATGCCAATGGGTAGTGCTATCAGGATCCCAACGATGTAAGCGAGGCCGACAACCCATAAGGTTTGTGGGATGCGTTGAATAACGATATCCATGATAGGACTACGGGTCTGCCAGCTGATATTGCGCTGTTGTGGTACTAGTTTTTTTAGTTCGGCGTCGTAGACCATACTAAGTTGGGTGTCGGGTAACCAGCCAAACAAGAAGCTGTTGCGCGTCATCCAATCGATTAGGAACTGTGGCTCGACAATGAAGAATTGGTTGAGCCATTTGAGATATTGTATGTGGACTGGTGCACCAAGACCAAGGGCCTCGCGCATTTTCTGCTTTACCTCTGGGGGGACGGTCAGTGGTACTTGAGCCATTGGATCTCCAGGTGCCATTTGGAGTAAGCCAAAGATAACAATACTGATAAACAAAAGCGTCGGTATCGAGAATAATAATCGACGAATTGTGAAGGTCAACATGTGTGGCGCCTTTGTGCGTCAGTACTAGAATTTAGGGAGTAAGGAGCGCCACAGCGCACCTTACAAATTTTT
>CESU01013318.1_pt1 | contig 18671 bp, 16 predicted proteins | sample 531141 | NCBI WGS metagenome assembly CESU01 (sample SAMEA2621401, study PRJEB7988) | marine metagenome | isolation source: saline water (ENVO:00002010), including
TGCAACATGCCATCCACATGGCTGAATCCAGTGACGCGAACATAATCATCAAGATGAAACCACCAGTCGAAAGCACAGGTCGCAATGCCTCGGTGCAATATGGTTTTTTATCTGTGGGGTCGGGCTCTAGAGTAAAGACGCTCTAAGATGCTGTAATCAAGCTTTAGGGTCGCAAAAAGCTAGCACCACGTGAGGCTGTTGGGTCAGAGCTGCCGCTCAATGCCCCATCGCTTAAAATCACAATTTTCTCAATCGCCGATGCACCAAGGGAAATTGGCTGGCCCAAGTAGGTTGACTTAAATGAGATCACCGAAACAATCATCGGCACTCCTAAATCCAGCCTGAAGACTGGGGCGCCAGAAGATCCATAATCCACTTCACAATCGAACACCTGTACGTTTTCCTTACGACCCAAAATTTTACAGCCGTCATGAAACCTTGGGCGTTCGCTGCGATCGTGAGCGTAAGACACAACCGAAACAGGGTCGCCTTCTAATGGCATTTGCGCTACAGAAAATGGCTTTATATTAGAATGTTGGACCGGTGTAAGTAATCGCAAAATGGCTAGGTCACTGGATGCACGTTGCAAGCCAGTTTGCCCTATAAATGAAAAATCAGGATGTACTTCAATCGAACCAACTTTACGATAAGCCTTTGCTTGGCCATTCTGCCAGCCAGCTCGGAATTCCAAGCGTCCAACATCCACCTGTGCTCCAGTCTCAGCATCATATATGCAATGCGCTGCGGTTAGGACGTGCAATCGCCCTATTAACGTAGCCGTGCAAAAGCCACCATTTGCCACGTTCAATCGTCCAACCGCTAACCAAAGCGTGGCTTGATCAGCCTTGCTCAGTTTAGATACAGCGTTTTGGGCCACAGCAACCTGAGCAAGACAGAACAGAAGGACGATGAGAGACGTAAATATTCGCATAAAATCAACATAAGGTATAAATGGTATGGAAAGGAAACCCAAACCATCCAATTATGTATACTTCAACGTAGGATAGGAACTTTTCCTGGACCTGAAGAGCCAGATAAAGACGCTGGCTTTGGCCCGCCCGTCGCCCAGTCTAGTAATTCGACTGTGTGCATAATCGGAATATCCGTACCGCTACCAATTTGGATCATACAGCCGAGGTTACCCGCAGAAATCACATCAGGAGTTTTTGCCTCCAATGTCTCAATTTTACGAGCCTTCAACTGGCTGGAGATCTCTGGCTGCATCAAGTTATAAGTGCCTGCTGATCCACAGCATAAGTGGCTATCTGCCGGTTCCAATACTTTAAATCCAACACGGCGCAAAAGATCCTTGGGGTAAGCTTTGATTTGTTGACCGTGCTGCAAAGAGCAAGCAGCATGATAGGCTACTCGTAAGCCTTGATCAGGCAATATTGGCAAATTCAGATCCATTAAAACTTCACTGACATCCCGTGCCAAAGCGGCAACGCGCTTGGCTTCCTCCTCCAAAGGAGCGCCTGCAAACATGTGGCCGTAGTCTTTCACTGTGGTGCCGCAGCCAGAGGTGTTGATTACTACCGCGTCCAAGCCGTGTGCTGCGTCTTCAGCGGCAAAGGCCTCAATATTCACAGCGGCAGTTCTGTGGCTTTCATCAACCTTGCCCATATGATGGGTCAACGCCCCGCAACAGCCCTGTTTTAGCACCACAACCTCTGCGCCATGCCGGGTCAAGAGGCGGATAGTGGCATCGTTGATATCCGTATTCAAAGCCCGCTGTGCACAACCAGTCATCAGTGCCACCCGCATTTTTTGTAGCCCTTGAGCTGGAAAAATTTGGGCATCATCGTTCAAGCTGCGCGCCGGAATTTGTCTTGGCGCCATTTCCAGCATAGCTTTCAATCTGGGGTCCAGCATCAAATGCCGAAAGGGCCGCATAATTTGAGCGCCCAGCAAGGCTAGGCGGAAACGGTCCGGGTAAGGCAATATACGCGCTAATGTCCAGCGGAGTAGACGGTCAGACCAGCTCCGCTTATAGGTTTCTTCAATATATGCCCGAGCATGATCCACTAAATGCATATAATTCACACCAGACGGGCAGGTCGACATGCAAGCCAGACAGGACAGGCACCTGTCAACATGCTTCACAGTTTTCTCATCTGGCACTCGTTGGTTTTCGAGCATATCTTTGATCAGGTATATGCGACCACGTGGGCTGTCCAACTCGTCGCCCAAAACCTGATAGGTAGGACAAGTCGCGGTACAAAACCCACAATGGATGCAACTGCGAAGAATATCATTGGTCCGCTGTATCTGAGGGTCTTTTAGCTGGGTTTCTGTGAAATGTGTTTGCATCAGCTCATCCGTCCCGGGTTTAGAATTCCGCGCGGGTCAAACTTACTACGCAGGTTTTGGCTGACTATTTCTACCGCTCGGCTAAGGGGCTGAAAGTGCGGGATATCTTGTGTGCTTAAAATACCAGATTTCATCAAAGTCGTGTGGCCACCCAATTGACCCACAGCCCCCTGGAGCGCTTTGTGTAGCTGCAAACCAAAAGGAACATCACAAAGCTGCTTAAAGTCAAGCCCAAGCCACAAGAGTCCACCACCCCAATCCAACTGACACTTAAAACCAATATCTTTTTGTAAATCTTGCATCATAGCAATCACACTCAAAGCATCCGTAGGTCGAACTGACACCTTCCAAACCGTATCAAGAGATGCCCACGACGGGATGTCTCTTACCTCGAGCCAAGGATTCAGCACTTCTTCTGTCTCGCCAAATTTCGCTAGGCGGGTTTTCAATTCTTTGATGCGATATCTGATTGAGGCTTCAAATCCCTCCACCCGAATGAGTACGCCCAGTCCACCATCAGCATCCTGAATGGTGGCCGCACCGCTAACATCAAATGGTGTGCCGAGCGCCGCAGACATACAAGCAACAGCCTGTGCCCAGGAAGAGACATAAATTTTTAAAGTTGCTTGGGTTTCGCTCACTGGCAAAACCTTTAGGGCAACTTCGCTCAGCACTCCAAGCGTACCCCAAGAGCCCACCATTAATTTTACTAGATCATAGCCCGTCACATTCTTCATCACCCGGCCACCGTTTTTAAGTATCTGACCGGAACCATCGACGAAAGAGACCCCCAAAGCAAAATCACGGGCCGCCCCCACTTGGATACGCCGCGGCCCAGATACATTGGCAGCCATAACTCCACCCAGAGTTGGCGTCCCTTGCGTCCCTAACAAGATGCGATGATCCATCGGCTCAAAAGCCAGCTTTTGGTTTTCAGCAGCTAGCGCTGTTTCAATATTAGCAATCGAGGTTCCAGTTTTGGCTACAAGCGTTAGGGCCCCAGGCTCATAAAGAACAATACCTTTGAGCTGGGCGGTGCTGAGCTTTTGCCCCTCAGGAATCCAGCCAATAGACCGAGTCCCACCGCCCAAGATCTGCAAAGGCCCAGCAGCATTTAGGATAGCCGCCGATAGGGCTGCTTCATCTTGAGGAAATATTGTAGCGCTCATTATGCCCGACGCGTTTCAGACACTGACAAAGGAAAAACCTTAGCTGGATTAAGCAACCAACCAGGATCAAATACATCCTTCACAGCCATCTGAATCTCTAGGTCTCCAGCGCCGTATTGATCTTCCATTAAATCACGTTTTTCGATACCAACACCATGCTCACCAGTTAGGCAGCCACCGACCTCAACACAGAGGCGCAGGACATCCGCGCCCATGGCCTCACAAAGCTCAAGGTCACCCTTTTTATTTGCATCAAACATGATCAATGGGTGCATATTCCCATCACCAGCATGAAACACATTGCCTACCCGTAAACCATAATGCTCAGACAATTCCTTGATCCGACGTAGTACCTCTGGCAAGGCAGAAACAGGGATCGTGCCGTCCAAACACATATAGTCAGCGACCTGTCCCACCGCCCCAAAGGCGGACTTGCGACCCAGCCAAATTGCAGCACTTTCTGTATCAGATTGGCTTTGGCGCAGCTCCACTGGATTATGTTTTTGCGCAATGGTGCAAATGCGGTCTAGTTGATCTTGAATTTCAGTTTCTGAACCCTCTACTTCTATAATCAAAAGCGCTTCACAGTCCGGATATCCAGCTTTCGCAAAGTTTTCACAAATCTCAATAATAGGACGGTCCATGAACTCAATCGCTACCGGTAAGACTCCAGCCTTGATAATATCGGCGACACAGGCACCGGCAACTTCGTTACTATCAAAAGCAATCATTACTGGACGGGCTCCTTCAGGCTTAGGCAAAATGCGCAGGGTCGCTTCTGTCACCACCCCCAGTTGACCTTCAGACCCACAAATAATCCCTAGAATATCCAAACCAGAGGAATCAAGATGACCACCGCCAATCTCAACAATTTCACCGTCCATCATCACCATTGTTACACCCAGTAGGTTGTTAGTGGTCACCCCATATTTTAGGCAATGTGCGCCACCCGAGTTCATGGCAATATTACCCGCAATAGCGCAGGCCATTTGACTTGATGGATCAGGTGCATAAAAGAAATCTTCTTCTTCAACTGCGCCAGAGACACTCAAATTTGTTCGACCACTTTGTACACGGATTAAACGATTCTCATAATCTGTCTCCAAAACTTGGCTCATCTTGGCTACGCCTAGAATAACACAATCAGCCGTTGGCAAAGCTCCACCCGCCAGGGACGTACCAGATCCACGCGGTACCACGGGCACACCTTCGCGGTGGCAAATCTTCAAAACATCTGACACTTGCTGTGTCGTGGCCGGCAATACTGCAATCATTGGTGGGCATCGGTAAGCTGTCAACGCATCGCATTCATAGGCGCGCGTTTCAGACGGATCATCGATAACCGCATCATGTGGTAAAACTGTCCGCAATGCGGTAGCAATTTTTGCCTTTTTCATTAGTATTTCCGAATTTGGTTGTGGCATATCCATAATAACCCCTCCAATTGGTAATTAAATATAACCAATTGGAGGGGATCGCAAGGGCAATTACTCGGATGCAAAAGCCTTATGGTTTTTAATGTAATTATATCAGCATTGACGCCTTGGGACCTTGCAGTGGAAAGTTTTGGCATGTTAGCCACATTTATTATGGGTCATTTTATCGAGGAACCACCCACAGGCCATTCCACGCGCTATTATGGCCGGTGAGATCAATATTAGAGCTGCTTTAAGCTTTAATCGTGAGCTAAGGGCCATGTATTTTGCCTTGGCCTCGCTAGCATGGCTGACAGGTACCCCAATTTTGCTCGCTGCATTTCTGGTCACGCTTTGGATGCTATGGAATCGTGAGTTTTCATCTCAGGCCAGTGCGCTTCTAAAAACTGGCGGAAGCGATAATGGCTAACTAGGATACACGACGCCCTTCGCGTAACCACCCAGCAACCAAGCCTACAGCAGCTAGAAGAAGGTAAACCCATTCAGATAAAAATGGTTTAATATCAATGTTTTGAACCGTATACGCATCGCGCGCAACCAAACCAAGCCAGCCGCGCCCATGAGCAGGCCGGCCACTTCTAACATCACGCAGTTTTGGCAACCCTTGCGATACCGACATAACACCACCGCCAGTCTGCGCTAGCAGCGGAAACAAAGCCGCACCAGATGCAATAGTTTGCACAAATTCCCTGGGAGCCGCCGGACCTAAAGCAGTCACCACTTTCAAATCATCAGATCGGAGGCGATATAACCCTAATTCATTTTTTGAAACCGTCGCCTCATACCGCCCCGGAGCGACCACCTGCCAGGGTACTGTGATGATCTCACCGCTTGGCGTGGTCACCTCAAGCGGAGAGACAGCCTCTTCCGTCAGGCTACGACGTTTTGCAAGCAAGCCAGTTTGAGTGGCAGCCCCTAAAAGCGCCTCTTCCTCTAAATCAGGTTCTTTCATCGACCAATGCACCAAGCGTCTCAGCATCTCTGCCTGCGGCCCACCGCCCTCAAAGCCGCGGTCCCAAAGCCATGCGTGATCAGAGGCCAAAAGCACCACGCGCCCAGCCCCCACCCGGTCCACCAAAAGCAACGGCCGCTCTTCCAGACCCGTCATCAATATGTCGCCCGATGTCGCCTCCAGCTCTACCTGTCGCATCCATCGGCCCCAGCCTTGGTTTGGCGCAAAGACCTCAAGGCCCTCACTCACTGGATGTTTGCGCCCGATGTCCGTCACGGTAGGCAAGATTGGTTCTTCAAAAACCCGCGAGGTTGGGCGGCCCGGCAAGATGGCACCCAAAGGAGAACGATAAAGGCTGTTTACCCCGGCATAATCAGGCCCCGCAGCTACTAAAATCGCCCCTCCGTTTCGAACGTAATTAGCGATACTTTCAAAGTATTCAGCCGGCAAAAGGCCACGGCGCTTGTAGCGATCAAGAATAATCAAATCAAACTCATTGATTTTATCCAAAAATAACTCGCGCGTTGGGAAGGCAATCAACGATAATTCCGTCACTGGCACGCCATCTTGTTTCTCAGGCGGGCGGAGAATGGTGAAATGGACCAGATCCACGCTGCTGTCAGATTTCAACAAATTACGCCAAGTTCTCTCACCGGGGTGGGGCACACCCGATACAAGCAACACCCGCAGGCGGTCGCGAAGTGCATTGATTTGTACCACTGCAGCATTGTTACGATCCGTGAGCTCACCAGTCAGTTGGGGTGTCGAGAACTGTAGAATATTCATGCCACCATGGGTCAAAGCCACTTCCACCTCAACCTCTTGGTTCATGGGGATTTGGTATCGCTGCTCTAGACCACCATCCACGGAGAGCATGAGATCCGCAAACCCGGCGTTAGGTGCTGCCCCTTGATCTTGCACCATTAATGATAGCAGCACGGGTTCACCCAAAATAGCAAAACCTGGTGCATTTTTCACCATCAATCGGCGGTCCCAATCCTCCGGATCACCAGTCAACAAGAGATGCAAAGGCACGTCCAAATTTAGTACCAACTCCACATCATGAATCTGACCATCAGAGATGATAATAACTCCAGCGACTCGATCTTGCGGCTCTTCCGCCAGTGCCTGCGCTAAGACTGACACGACCAATGAGCCACCAACACCCTGCGCGTCGGACACTTCTACAAGATGCATTTGCGTATTGGGTCGCATCTCAAGAGCCCTAGTCAGATGCGCCAAAGCCGCAGCATTCTGGTCAGGGCGCTTGGCCAGATTCTGGCTGGATGAACGGTCCACCACCACAATCACAATGTCGGTATCAGGATGGCGGTCTTCGGTCTTCACAGACGGATTTAACAAGGCTAATATCACACAAATTGCCGCAAATCCGCGCCAAGGACAGCCCGACAGACGTCGCATCATTGCAAAAACCAACAGAGCAAAAAAAACCAAAGCCAGGCTCAGTAGGACAAACAGCGGAACCAAAGGATCAAACAGAAGAGTACCGCCCATCATTCGCCTAACCTCTTTAATAGCTCCGGCACATGGACCTGATCAGATTTATAATTGCCAGTCAGCACATGCATGATCAAATTTATGCCAAACCGCAGCGCAATCTCACGTTGCCGTTTACCAGACAAACCACGACCGACAGGTAAGAGGGGTTGGCCCGCCAGGTCCACTGCCCAAGCCGCCGCCCAATCATTGCCACCAATCACCACCGGCGTCACCCCATCGTTGAGGTTGCGAAAGGGCATGCCTTCAATCTCCTCGCCCAGGCTTTGGGGCGCCTCAACCCAGACCGTGCCACGCGATGACCGCCCTGGGAATTCTTGCAAAAGATAAAAGCTTCTTGTCAGAACGTGATCTTGTGAAATTGGAGCGATGGGCGGTACATTTAGGCCAGCGGCAATTTCCTGCAACAGGCGGCCCTCTTTAGTGCTTTCTCCATATTGCGCAATCTCGCTGTCTCTGGTGTCAAACAAGATCATGCCACCACCTTTGATATAGCGATTCAACTTACGCAATTCATCCGCATTGGGGCGGCTTTGCCCCAGCGTAATCGGCCAGTATATAAACGGATAAAACGCCAATTCATCGGTGCCAAGCGCTAGGCCCATCGGGCTTACAGGCTCAATGGATGTCCTCTGATTGAGCGCCAGTGACAGCCCAGTCAATCCTGCATGCGATATCTCGTCTTGGCCTAAATCTCCAGTTTTGACATAAGCCAAAACTACATTACGGGTTGCTTGTATTGCACGCGCTTCTGCGGTTTGCGCCACCACATCCTCAGTAGTCAGGCCTGCCATCAAGAAACAGGCCAAAGCACCTACAACCCTGCCCCGCAGTTTGCCAACGATCCACAGGGTCGCTAGTATATCCACTACCAGCAGGACCAACACTGCACTTAAAAAACCCGCTCCAAGCATTTTAGGCCGCGCCATCGCCTGCCCTACTAGCTGCACGGCACCGAGCCAAGTAGCGGAGGTGAAAACACTGTCCTGTGCAAGAATGTTGCGCGCCCATCGGCGCTCGCCGCCTTGATAGACTCCCGCTGGCGTTTCAGCGGTAATCCTTGAGGCGGCCAAGACTTGGCCATCCACGCCGGCGCGGTCCCCAACGGTTTTAAGGGTGCCAAATCCATCAAGATCTCGCACGAGCTGCCAAGTGGTTCCCGCCAGGGCCTGTTGCTTAAAATCCCCGTAAGATCCAATCACCGACAGACGCTCTAACATTGACACAAACAGACCAGAGATAGGCAGATTTGACCAATCCGCATTTGCGGTGATGTGAAACAAGACGACCTGTCCTTGGCCCAGAGTTTTGCGGGTCACCAATGGCGTACCATCGCTCAATCTTGCAATCACATGTGCGGCCAAATCCGGGCCAGGCTCCGCCAAAACCTGCGCTGTGACGATCACCTCATCTGGCGTTGGCAGACCAAAAAACGGTGTGTCAACCTCAAAGGCCTGAAGCGTTTTGGGAGCTCCCCAAGACATTGCCCCGCCCACAGTGCGCCCACCGGCGCGCAGCCTGACGGGCAAAAGTGGATCATCCTCTTTGGAATTAAAGCTTTGTGCCGCCAAGCGTGGACCTGCAAAACGTACCAACGTGCCGCCTTGGCTCACCCAGTCCACCATCGCAGTTTTGGCTCCAATTTTGGCAACATCAGCCAGAACAATCGTATCAGGATCAGCCAAGAGGACATCTTCCAATGTGCCATTAATCAAATCGGCTACCGGCGCCAGCGCCTGCGTTAGGTAATGGTCCGGAGACAACAGTGTCAGCCCCTCGCGGCCCGCAATTTCACCAGAAAGAATGGCAATCTCCGGGCGCTTAATCCGATCATCCACCAAGCGCACCGCTGCAGCCGAACGATAGCCTGACAGAACCACCCGCGAAATACGATTGCGCATCTCCTGCGGCACCTCACTAGCCTGAGAGGCCACCAACGCATGAGCTTCAAAGGTCAATGGGACACTTTGAAGCCTGCGTTCAACACCTGAGGGATCCAGACCGACCAAATCAACCCGAACCTGCGTGGCTTGTCCAGCACTTAAACGGGATACATGTACCTCAACCCCTTGAGCGGTGACCGTTATGGGCAACAGCCCCATGGTGGGGGTTTGGGAGAGTGACACTCTTAGCTCACCATGCGCCAACAGCTCGGAAACAAGCTTGGCACGCCCGGGCCAATCCAAAGGTGACGCCATCCAATAACTATCAAAACTTCCAAGCTCCGCGATCAAACCAATCACATCCCCCTCTGGCAGCCAAGCTTTAGGCTCCGCAGTTTGGATTTGCCGTTGCGCAAGTGAAGCGGCTGAGAAGACGACAGCGCTTCCGGGTGCGGTGAGCTGCAAAAATGCAACCTTGCGTCCCGAGATTCCTGCTTGTCCGGCCACACGCAAAGCCTCCTGCTTTTGCGCGGCCCAATCGGGCGCATCAGCCCAGCTGCCTTCCATCACCACCAGCAGGTCAGACCCGTTCTCGCCCATAGGTGCAGGGTTCAATACCGGGCCTGCTAGTCCAATGATCAAACTGGCCACAACCAAAGCGCGTAACAGCAAAAGCCACCAAGGCGTTTTATCGGTCTGGAGATCGTCCTCCTTAAGGCGCAAAAGCAGCGCCACTCCGGGAAATCGGCGACGCGTCGGCGCGGGCGGTACAGCGCGCAACAAGACCCATAGAATTGGCAACGCAACCAAGCCCAAAAGCAACCAAGGCGTGCTGAACCCTAAAGCGCCAAAAATACTCATCGACGATATTCCAGCGCTTGATACAGCCACATCAACCCAGCAGAAGCTGGTTGATCCGTAGTATGACACTGAAACTGCCAACCGACCGATTGTGCGAGCGATGCGAGCGCCGCTTGCCGATCTTGCAAAGCAGAACGATATTTTGCGCGCAAGCCATCGGCCTTTTGGCTTTCATAACGCAGCCGACCGGACATGCTTTCAAATAGGGTTCGACCAGCAAATGGGAAATTGACCTCTTGCGGGTCCAACACCATCAGAAGCGCTCCGGTGATCTGTTGATCAGCAGCTGAGGTTACAGCCCGCTCCAACTTAGCAAAATCACCGAAAAAATCAGATACAAACACGGCAAGACTATGCGGTTTCAGGTCATCAGATTGGGGCGTGCCAAAATCATTATCCGAGATGCGGCTGAACACCTGCGCCAATGCGGGGATTTGTGCCCGACCAACTTTTGCAGGCAAAAGTCCATCACTGGAGCCTACCTTTTCACCCGCGTCACTAAGCAACACCGCGACAGCCAAGGCCAGCGTTGCAGCTCGGAGATGCTTACTGCTGCCCTTGCTGGCAAAAAGCATGCTTGCGGAGCAATCGACCCAAAACTGTACTGATTGCGCAACCTGCCATTCGTTTTCACGCACGAATTGATCATCGGCTCGCGCCGATCTGCGCCAATCGATTGCGCGCAAACTATCTCCTACTTGCGCTTGGCGAAATTGCCAAAAAACATCACCAGTTCCAGCCCTACGGCGCCCATGGCCGCCGAGGGAAAAACTATTGGCCAACCGCTGAGCTTGGGCCAAAAGCTGCGGCCAATCTGACGCCAGCTCAAGGGCTTCATTCAAAGGTGGATAAGGGATCAAGGTACCGCTTTATGTTGTAAAATAGTCTCAGTGACGTCAGCAATCAGCTCCAATTGCGTCATTCCACGCGCGTGCGCTCCGAAGCCCAGCGCCATGCGATGGTTCAACACCGCGGGAGCCAACTCTGCAACATCAGCAGCCGAAGGCGAAAAGGCCCCACGCAGCAAAGCCTGCGCCCTGACGGCCAACATGAGAGCCTGCGCTGCACGCGGTCCAGGGCCCCAACGAATACTTTCAGCAACCACAGCCGAGGCAGAGAAATCATCGGGCCTAAACGCGCGCACCAAATCCAATATCGACTCCATCACAGCGTCACCCACGGGCATGCGGCGGATTAACGTCTGTGCAGCTATCAATTGGCTAGAATCAAAGACAGAACTTAGGGCCACCTCTTCAGTGCCAGTAGTGGCCAAAAGAATATCACGCTCAGTGGCTCGGTCCGGGTAGGGCACCTGAATTTCGAGCAAAAACCGATCAAGCTGCGCTTCGGGCAAAGGATATGTGCCTTCTTGCTCAATCGGATTTTGGGTGGCCAGTACGTGAAACGGGGTACCAAGCGGCCAGTTTTGCCCAGCTACAGTCACAGATTTTTCTTGCATTGCTTGCAGTAGCGCCGATTGCGTACGCGGGCTAGCGCGGTTGATTTCATCAGCCATAAGCAGCTGGCAGAAGACTGGGCCCTGCACAAATCTAAAGGACCGGCTGCCATCTGCCGCCGTTTCCAACACTTCCGAGCCTAAGATATCCGCAGGCATAAGATCTGGCGTGAACTGAACACGGTTGCCATGCAAACCCATCACAGTTGACAAGGCCTCAACCAACTTAGTTTTGCCTAGCCCCGGCAAACCCACCAAAACCCCATGCCCGCCACATAAAAGCGTAATGAGGACCAAATCTACCACACGATCTTGACCGATGAAAACTTGGCGGATCATACTACGGGCTTGATCCAGCTTTGTGCTCAGATTTTCGATCTGCGTAACAAGCGTATCGGCTTGGGTCATGACAATGCCTCGTGTTTATTTATATATGTTCTATATATAGGTTAGCTTAAGAAAAAGAGATGACAAATAGCATGAGTGGACAAATTATTGTGACCCCATCAGCAGAGAACCTAGCCGCCAGCGTATCGGCGGCCACAAAGGGCAAGGGCTTGCCACCAATCCATTTGTGGAACCCACCATTTTGCGGCGACCTTGACATCCGCATTGCGCGTGATGGCACTTGGTTTTACATGGGCACCCCCATTGGCAGACCCGCTTTGGTTAAACTCTTCTCCTCAATCCTCAAGCTTGAAGAGAACAAATACTTCCTTGTTACCCCAGTGGAAAAAGTTGGAATCATAGTCGATGATGCGCCCTTTGTTGCAGTTGATTTTGACCAAATTGACGATAATTTGCACTTCACAACACAGGTCGGCGATCAAATGATTGCTGGGCCAGAGCATCCGATCCGGGTTGAGCGTTGTGCGCAAACCGGTGAGCCTTCACCCTATGTGCTGGTGCGTAAAAACCTTGAGGCTCTTATTGACCGCAAAAGCTTTTACCGACTCGTAGACATCGGAGTACATGAAATATGGGAGCAGAGCAGCTGGTTCGGCCTGCAATCTCAATCAACTTTCTTTCCAATCATCCCATCGGCAGACTTGGAACTATAAAGCAGGTTATCACAGAAATTTGGGGGGGCGTTTGGCCAATCCGGCCATGACGGCCTCAATTTGATTCGGGCTGCCCATGATATTGGCCTGCATCTTAGCCTCTATCGCCAACCCCTCCCCCAGCGGCAGGTTCCAGGTTTGGTCAATCAGTGCCTTGCTGCCATTCACCGCCTCTGGGCTGCGCGCCATCATTTCATCCGCCAATGCCTGCGCTGCTTCCAGCGGGCTATCGACAATCCGTGTGATCAACCCGACCGCTTGCGCCGTTTCAGCACCCAACATCCGCGCAGTCATCATAAGCTCCTTGGCTTGATCACCACGCATCAGCTGCGGCAAGACTTGGGTGATGCCCATATCAGGAATCAAACCCCACTTCGCCTCCATGAGGCTCATACGTGTGGCAGGGCCCGCCAAGCGAATATCAGCACAAAGCGCCAGTTGCAGACCCGCCCCAATGCAAATTCCGTCAATCGCAGCAATAACCGGCACCGTAAGTTGCCGCCAGATAAAGCATGGGCGTTGAAACCAATTTGCAGTTTCACCCACAGGTGGGTTCCGCATTTTTCCGCGTACCTCTTCCAAGCGTGGCAGCAAGGATTGTAAAAACTGCAAATCAATTCCAGCGCAGAAATTAGATCCGGCACCAGTCAATATCACAGCCCGTAGGTTTGGAGTTTTTTGCAATCGCAGGCCGGCTTCGTAGAGCTCATCAAACAATTTCTCAGACAAAGCATTTTTCTTGGCTGGGCGGTTTAGAGTAACAGTGGCGAGACCACTATCGATTTTGATTTCTAAATGTTGCATGGGCCCATGTTACCCAGCAACTTTGATTTGCAAAGCCCTTACCTCGCGGTGCGATAGCTTCCGGGTTGCAAATCACCCAAGCTCCAATCGCCGATGTGCGCCCGGATCAAACGCAGAGTTGGATGTCCCACGGCGGCTGTCATACGGCGCACTTGGCGGTTTTTGCCCTCGAAAATAATTATTTCAAGCCAGCTATCTGGCACAGATTTTCGAATGCGAATTGGCGGGTCCCGGAGCCAAAGCCCCTCTGGCTCCACAATCACACGCACCAAAGCTGGGCGAGTCAGGCCGTCTTTGAGAACAACTCCTTGGCGCAGTTGAGAAAGGGCAACCTCATCGGGGGTGCCCTCAACTTGAACCCAATAGGTTTTTGGAATTTTATGTTTTGGCTGCGCGATGCGCGCTTGCAGCTTGCCATCATCCGTAAGCAGCAATAGCCCCTCACTGTCACGATCCAACCGCCCCGCCGGATAGACATGCGGCACAGGAATGTAGGGCGAGAGCGTCTCACGTTCACGCCCCTCAAGGCTCTGGTCGGTAAATTGTGAAAGTACGTTGAACGGTTTGTTGAATAGAATTAACACGCTAAGGCCTGTGCTAAATCTGTGATCAAATCCTCAACGCCCTCGATCCCAATCGACAGTCGCAACAGTGTCTCCGGAATGCCCGTGTGGGGCTCAATCGTGTGACGATGCTCGACCAAACTCTCAACGCCACCCAAAGATGTGGCGCGATGAAATAAGTCCAACTTGCCAGCAACCCGCAGGGCATCAGACCTGTCTCCCTTCACGCAGAAGGACAGTAAAGAACCAAACCCACCCAGCATTTGGCGCCGTGCCACGTCATGCCCTGTAAAACTTGGCAAACCGGGGTAAAACACCGATTCAACAGAAAGATGATTGTCCAAGTATTCCGCCACGGCCTGCGCATTTTGCGACATGCGTTCCACCCGCAGGGGCAAGGTGCGAATTGAGCGGATCAGCAACCAAGCGTCAAAGGTGCTGATAACCGCACCCGCATCATGGCGATCTGTAGCAATGGCCTGCCAATGCGGCGCTTCAGGGTCTTTGGTGGCTAAAACACCAGCCAAAACATCCGAATGACCATTTATGCCTTTGGTAGCGGAATGCATGACGATATCTGCACCAAAATCTAAAGCCCGCGTCAGAATTGGTGTGGCCGCCGTAGCGTCCACCACCAATCGGCCTCCATGGGCATGCACGCAGCTTGCAGCATATGCTATATCCGTTGACCGCAACCATGGGTTTGAAGGCGTCTCAATAAAGACCAAATCAGGCTGATAATCTGCGCAAAGCTGTTGCATTTGCGCGGGATCACTCAGCTCAGCCTCGTGTAAATCCAAACTCCGGCGCGTGCAGAAATCGCGAAGCCATTTTGTGGTGCCCCAATAGATTTGCGTTTGCACAAGCACGCGGGCACCCTTTGGCAATGCGCGAAACACCGCCGCTATCGATGCCATACCATTTGGAAACAACAGCGCCGCCTGCGCATTGTCCAGCCGCGCCAGTAACCCTTCTGCGACGCGCCCCACGTCATTGTCATCGCGAGCGTAGATATTACCAGAGACATGCAAAGCATAGTTGCGATCCCGCGCAAATGTGGTGCTGGGTTGAATAGGAGGCACAACACCACCACTGGCCGCATCAATATAGCCGCCTGCCTGCGCAGCTATTGTTGCCGCTGAAAGAACTTGTTTCGCCATAGGTTCACCCCTTCAGTTTAAAGCACTTAGCCTTAATGCGCCTGCGCCCAGTTTGGCCCTAATCCAGATTCCACGATCAAGGGCACATCAAGCTTCACCACCGGAAGACTAGCGCCCTCCATCACCTGCTTGGCAATTTTGGTCAGCTCTTCCACAGCGAAGTCTTCGACTTCGAACAGGAGTTCATCGTGCACCTGAAGCAACATTTTTGCAGGTAAATGCGCAATTGCGGCGGGCATTCGCACCATAGCGCGGCGGATCACATCAGCCGCTGTACCCTGAATAGGTGCATTGATTGCCGCACGTTTTGCAAATCCTGCATGCGGACCTTTAGCGCTGATCTCAGGTGTATGAATGCGCCGGCCAAATAGAGTTTGCACGTAGCCATGCTCTTTGGCGAAAGCCACCGTATCGTCCATATAAGTTCGAATGCCCGGAAAACGCTCGAAGTAAGTGTCGATGAAAGCCTGTGCTTCAGCCCGTGGGATTCGCAGATTACGAGCCAAGCCAAAGCCAGAGATGCCGTATATCACGCCAAAGTTGATCGCTTTGGCCTTGCGCCGCACCTCGGCTGTCATCTGATCCAATGGCACATCAAACATCTGGCTTGCGGTGAGAGCATGAATATCAATGCCATCCGCAAACGCCTGCTTTAGGCTTGGAATATCCGCGATATGAGCTAGAATTCGCAGCTCGATCTGAGAGTAATCCAAAGCCACCAGTGTTTTCCCGGAATCCGCCACAAAAGCTTCGCGAATTTTGCGACCTTCTTCTGAGCGGATAGGAATATTTTGCAGGTTGGGATCCGTAGAGGCCAAGCGCCCCGTGATGGCACCGGCAATAGAGTAAGACGTATGCACCCGCCCGGTGTCAGGGTGGATGTGATCTTGCAAAGCATCTGTATAGGTTGATTTAAGCTTGCTCAGTTGCCGCCAATCCAGCACCCGGCCAGGCAATTCATGTTCCGTGGCCAGATCTTCCAATATATCAACACCGGTGGCATAAGCGCCAGTTTTGCCTTTTTTACCTCCGGGTAGTCCCATCTCGTCAAACAAGATTTCCCCCAGCTGCTTAGGTGATCCGACGTTAAAGCTCCGCCCAGCCATTTGGTGAATTTCGGCCTCAAGCGCCGCCATCTTTTGCGCGAAACCGTTGGACATTCGGCTTAAAGTGTCACGATCGACTTTGATACCATACATTTCCATTTCAGCCAAAACTGGAACCAAAGGCCGCTCCAGCGTTTCGTAGACCACCGTCACCTTATTGCGCTGCAAACCCGGCTTGAGGTATTGCCAAAGCCGCAGGGTGATATCGGCATCCTCCGCCGCATATCGGCTGGCCTCATCTATCGGCACTCGGTCAAATGTAATCGCTGATTTCCCACTGCCCAACAGGGTTTTGATAGAGATCGGCGCATGATCCAGATAGCGTTCACTTAGGAAATCCATTCCATGGTTATGAAGTCCGCCATTTTGAGCATAGCTCATCAACATCGTGTCATCGATGGGTGCAATCTGAATACCGACACGCGCCAAAATCTTGGCGTCATATTTCATATTCTGACCAATCTTCAGAATGGTGGAATCTTCCAACATCGGTTTGAGCATGAACAAAGCCGCAGCTTGATCCATCTGTCCCTCTGCCAATGCATCAGTGCCAAACAAGTCATTCGCCTCCCCGGCCCGATGGCTGAGTGGTAAATAGGCGGCCTCACCGGCCTCAACACAAAGCGATACACCTACTAAATCGGCGCGCATTTCGTTCAAGCCTGTGGTTTCAGTATCCACCGCCACATAGCCGCGCGCGTAAATACGGTCGATCCAAACCTGCAAACCCGCAGCATCCCGGATGGTTTCATATTTGCTAGGATCAATCGCTGCGGCCTGGGGGGCGTCACTTACGACCACCGCCACGGTAGGCTCAGCAATAACGGGCGCCTCAACCTTAAGCTTTTCCGCCAGACGTTTGCTGAGTGTGCGAAATTCCATTTTGACCACAAAATCCAGCAGTGCTTGCGGATCAGGGTCTTGGACTTCGAGGTCATCAATGGTGAAATCAAGCACCATATCACAGTCCAATTGCACCAAACGTTTGGACATCTCAATCTGCGCGCGGTTGTCCTGCAAGCTTTCGCGGCGTTTGGGTTGTTTAATCTCACCCGCCCGATCCAACAACTCTTCCAAAGAGCCATATTCATTGATTAGCAAAGCCGCAGTTTTAATCCCAATGCCCGGCGCACCCGGCACGTTATCCACACTATCGCCGGCCAAAGCCTGCACATCCACGACCCGCTCTGGAAAAACACCGAATTTCTCAACGACGCCGTCGCGTTCAATAACTTTGTTTTTCATCGCGTCTAACATGACCACACCGCCCCCGATCAACTGCATCAGATCCTTATCTGAGCTGATGATAGTACAGCTCCCCCCCGCATCGCGTGCGCGGCAAGCCAACGTGGCGATTATGTCATCCGCCTCGAAACCCACAACTTCCTTACACGCCACATTGAAGGCTCGAGTGGCCTCACGGGTTAGTGGGAATTGCGGAATTAAATCCTCAGGTGTGGGAGCGCGGTTTGCTTTGTATTTATCATACATATCATTACGAAAAGTCTTGCCAGAATGATCGAAAATCACTGCAACATGAGTAGGGGCGTCTGGCCCAATGTTACTTTCAACATAGCGTTGCAACATGTTACAAAAACCCGCTACTGCTCCAACCGGCAAGCCATCAGACTTACGCGTAAGCGGTGGCAAAGCATGATAGGCACGAAATATAAACGCTGACCCATCGATCAGATGGAGGTGATGTCCTTTGCCAAATGCCATGATGATGCTATCCTTTGGTCATTAATTAAATATGTTTGTGACATGAAAAATTTACGCCTGCCAGTGCTCGTGGTGCTGATTTACAAATTTGCAGCAGCTGAATGGCTCGTTCCCGAAAGAAAATTGCGCAGATATCACACATAGCTCTAGCTAATGCTAAATTTCGCTAGCTGGTTTGAGCAATAGAAGAGGCTTTTTTCTAATGGCCATTTGGCAAGTGGCCAAGCACATTAGCTAGAGTGACTAATTTAAGCGCTAGGAAAGGTAGTCTCACCAATAAACCGGCGTATAGTGAGGTATGGATTCTGTTAAGTTAAGGACGACTTAAACCTTACCCTCAAAATCACGGTGTACCATTTTGGCATCGCAATAGGGGCATTCAACCCAGCCATGCTCATGTGATATCTGCAACCAAACCCGCGGATGGCCCAATGCGCTTTCGCCACCATCACAGGCCACACGGAAAGCGTCTACAATTTTTGTCTCAGGTGCTTGGGTTGTCATTTTTTAGCCTTCTGGTTGCTGTTGAGCTTTGCTCCGCATGTGTCACACGCTAAGATACCAAAACAAGCGCCACCCACAAGCGCTTTGAAAGGCCAAATATGTCACAAAATGCAATTGAGTTGCGCGGATTAAAAAAAACCTATGCAGCAACCAAGAAAACTGAAGC
>CESU01019284.1_pt1 | contig 18458 bp, 12 predicted proteins | sample 531141 | NCBI WGS metagenome assembly CESU01 (sample SAMEA2621401, study PRJEB7988) | marine metagenome | isolation source: saline water (ENVO:00002010), including
TTAAATTATGGAAATATTAGCTAGCAAATATTTTTACTGTTATATTTTAATTGCAACAATTGCTTATCCATTGCTGCAAAGTTTTGAAAGTAAATTGCAGTTTTATAAAAAGTGGAAGAGTTTATTGCCAGCAATATTACTGTGTGTAATTATACATGGCTCAATTGATATTTTATTCACTAGCTTAGGAGTTTGGAGCTTTAATCCAAATTATATTTTAGGTATAAAAATATTTTATCTTCCCATCGAAGAGTGGCTTTGGTTTATAGTAACTCCATACGCTTGTGTCTTTATTTATGAGGTCCTAGATTACTTTTTTGAAGACATAAAACCCTTGAAGATTATATTTAAACTCTCATTATTTTTCGGGATTGTACTAATTTTAATCGCTGCTATTTACTACAACAATTTATACACTTGTTTTTATTTTTGTTTAGCTGCTTTAATCTGCTTTATCGCTTTTTACCTCAAGCCTATATGGTGGGGTAATTTTATCAGGACTTATCTTGTTTCTTTACTTCCTTTCTTAGTTATGAATGGCCTATTAACGGGAAGCTTTACAGAGAATCCTATTGTTTTATACAATCCTGACCATATTATTGGTTATCGAATTTTAAATATTCCCGTTGAAGACACAGTATATAGTTTTGTTATACTTGCTGAGGTTATAGCCTCATATGAGTTTTTAAGAAAATTATTTAAAAAGCTTTCTATAAAAAATAATTAGTGTAAATATTCCAACAGATATTCCTGCGTCAGCAATATTAAAAACGGGTCTAAAAAATATAAAGTGTTGGTCAGCCACTAATGGCGCCCAGCTAGGGAAATGAGTGTTTATAATAGGGAAATAGAACATGTCAACTACCTTTCCCTCCAAAAGCCTGCTATACCCTCCTTCATCTGGCATAAAACTTGCAATTTTTAAATAGCTGTCATTAAATATAACTCCATAAAAAAGACTGTCAATAATATTCCCTATAGCTCCTCCTATTATAAGACCTAATGAAAGTAAGGCTCCGCTAGGAAGTTTTTCTTTTGTTAACTTAAAAACATAACCAATTCCAAAGCTTACGACAATTATTCTAAAAATAGTTAAAAGGTTTTTCCCAATTTGTCCTCCAAACTCAATCCCAAAAGCCATGCCATTATTCTCCGTGAAATGTATTATAAACCAGTCAAATACCTTGAACTCTTGACCAAGAAACATATGGGTTTTTATCCAAGTTTTTAAAACTTGATCTAAAATGATTAAAACTAAGGCTGTGCTAATTACTTTTTTCAAAGATTATGGTTGAAGTTTTTTAGCTTCAATGCTAAGAGTTGCGTGAGGTACGAGTATTAATCTTTCTTTTGAAATTAATTTACCAGTAATACGACATACTCCGTAAGAGTTATTTTCTATTCTAATAAGAGCATTTTTAAGGCTTAAAATAAACTTTGCCTGTCTCTCTGCCAGCTTGTTATTCTCTTCTTTAGAAAGTGTAGAAGAGCCCTCCTCAAAAGCTTTAAAAGTGGGAGAGGTGTCTTCTGTTCCGTTGTCAGAGTCATTTGCACATGAAGCCCTGAGAATTGTTAAATCCTCCTCAGCACTTTTTATTTTAGCTAAAATAATTTTTTGAAATTCTTTAAGCTCACTTTTTGTGTATGTTGTTTTTTCTGCCATGTCCTAATATTTTTTTATCATAACTTTACAGGAGAAGTTTTCTACTAGATCAATATCAACGTAATTTGAGTTTTCGGTTGAGGAATAGATCAAGTCTTCAGCAAGTGTTTCATTACAAATATAACTCAAATTATTTTTAATCACCTCTTCTATAATATTGTTTTTTATAACATTAATTGAGATTTTGTCTGTTACCTCAAAATTTAAATCTTTTCTTATTCTTTGCACTCTATTTACAAACTCTCTAGCTAATCCTTCTTCTTTTAGCTTGTCTGAAATATTAATATCTAACGCTACTGTATAATTTTCTCCCGAGCTAACAGAGTAGCCGCTAATATCTTCTGAAGAAATCTCAACATCTTCTAAAAAAAGAGTTAGGTTCTCATCTAAAATTATTTTAGAATTTTTCTCTAAATAATTTATTTCATCTTCTGACATTAAGTTGATTTTTGCAACAATGGATTTTATCTCTTTTCCAAATTTTGGGCCTAATTTTTTAAAGTTAGGCTTAACTTTTTTGGTTAAAATCCCTGAGTCCGAATTAATAAATTCAACCTCTTTAACATTTGTTTCAGATAGAATAATGTTTTTTACCGCCTCTATTTGTCTCTTTACTTCGCTTGAATTAGTTGAGATTAAAAATTTTGCTAATGGCTGTCTAACTCTAATTTTTTCTTTTTTTCTAATTGACAGTATACTTGATGTTATTTTTTGAGCAAGAGACATTCTTTTTTCTAAATCAATATTTACATGTGATAAATTAGCTTTGGGAAAATCGGCAAGATGAACAGATTTTTCAGAGTTATTTAAATCTTTATATAGCTTATCCATAAAAAATGGAGCTATCGGGCTTGAAATTATAGCAATAGTATTTAAACAATCATATACAGTTTTGTAAGCATTTTTTTTGACTTGATTAAACTCTCCTTTCCAAAACCTTCTTCTGCTAAGCCTAATGTGCCAATTGCTAAGTTTATTTATTACAAAATCCTGTATTAATCTTGCGACTTTTGTTGGCTCATAATCTTCATAACTTTTCTCTACCTCAACAACTAAAGTGTTAAGCTCCGAAATTATCCATTGATCAATTTCTTCTCTTGAAGTTACCTCTACTGATGCTGTAGGTGTGTGTTTAAAATTATCAATATTTGCATAAAGAGCAAAGAAGGAATAGGTATTGTAGAGGGTCCCGAAAAATTTTCTTTGGACTTCAATAATTCCAGACTCATCAAACTTGAGATTATCCCAAGGCTGAGCGTTTGCAATCATATACCATCTGGTTGCATCTGCCCCATGTTGATCTATAGTGGTAAATGGGTCAACCGCATTACCTAATCTTTTTGACATTTTATTGCCATTTTTGTCTAATACCAATCCATTTGAAACAACATTTTTATATGCTACAGAGTCAAAAACAAGAGTTGATATTGCGTGTAAGGTAAAAAACCAACCTCTTGTTTGGTCAACACCTTCTGCAATAAAATCAGCAGGAAAATTCTTTTTTAGTAAATCCTTATTTTCAAAAGGGTAGTGAATTTGGGCATAAGGCATTGCTCCTGAATCAAACCATACATCAATTAAATCAATTTCGCGGAACATTACTTTACCAGATTTAGAAACTAATTTAATGTCATCTACATACGGTCTGTGCAGATCAAATTTATCATAGTTTTCCTTGGAAAAATCATTTACAATAAAATCTTTTAATGGGTTTTCTTTCATAATGCCCGCATTAATAGAGCGTGTAATTTCAGATTTCAGCTCTTCCACTGAGCCAATACAAATTTCTTCAATACCGTCAGAAGTTCTCCAAATAGGAATTGGTATTCCCCAAAATCTAGATCTAGAAAGATTCCAGTCAACAAGGTTCTCAAGCCAGTTTCCAAATCTACCCTCACCGGTAGATTTTGGCTTCCAGTTTATAGTTTTATTTAACTCTATCATTCTATCTTTATACTCTGTTGTTTTAATAAACCAGCTATCTAATGGATAGTATAATATAGGTTTATCTGTTCTCCAACAATGAGGGTAGGAATGCTCGTACTTTTCAGATTTAAATAATTTATTTTCATTTTTAAGTTTAACACAGATTTGAACATCTACAGAGAGCTTTGGTTTTTCCTCATCTTTTAAATAAAATTCATCTTTGACGTATTGGCCCGCAAAGTCTGTTACACAATCTAAAAATTTGCCTTGCTCATTTACAAGCGTTAAGGTGCCTATTTTGTTTTGTTTTGCCACTAAGTTATCATCAGAACCAAAGCTTGGAGCCAAATGAACAATACCAGTTCCGTCCTCAGTTGTAACAAAATCTGCGAGTATAACTTTAAAAGCATCTCCATCTTCTGGTTTAGCATAATTTAATAGTTGTTCGTATCTCAGACCTTCAAGCTTTTCTCCTTTAAACTCATTTACTATCCTAAATGGTAATTCTTTATCTCCAGCTTTATAATCTTTAAACTCAAGCTTTAAATTATTTTTTTTAAAATATTTATCAGAAAGTTCTTTAGCTACTATAACAGAAATTAGCTCCCCTGTGTACTGGTTTACAGTTTCAATTAGTTGATAAATTATTTTTTTTCCTACACCTAAAGCTGTATTTGAGGGCAGAGTCCAAGGTGTTGTGGTCCAGGCAATAAAATAAATTTTATTTGAAGTTTTTGAAAAAAGAAATTCACTAAAATTATTTTTAATTATTTCAAATTGGGCAACTGCGGAAGTATCTTTTACGTTTTTATAACATCCTGGCTGATTTAATTCATGAGTACTAAGTCCAGTTCCTGCTTTTGGTGAAAATGGCTGCACAGTAAAGCCTTTGTATAAAAGTTTTTTTGAATGTAATTCTTTAATTAGCCACCAAACACTTTCTATATATTTATTGTCATAAGTTATATAAGGAGACTTCATGTCTACCCAATACCCCATTTTACTTGTTATATCCTCCCAAAGACCCTGGTATTTCATAACATTTTTACGACAAGCGTTGTTATAGTCCTCTATAGATATGGTTGTTCCAATATCTTCTTTAGTGATATTTAATTCTTTTTCTACACCTAATTCAACCGGCAGACCATGCGTGTCCCAACCTGCTTTTCGGTCAACATGAAACCCTTGAAGAGTTTTGTATCTACAAAATAAATCTTTGATTGTTCGAGCTATAACGTGGTGGATCCCAGGCATACCGTTTGCGGATGGTGGGCCTTCGTAGAAGGTAAATTTTGAATTATCTTTTCTTAAATTTAGACTTTGGATAAAGACATCATCCTTCTTCCAGGCATCCAGTACTTCTTTATGAATTTGAGCAAGGTTTAAACTTTTGTATTCTTTAAAGTAACTCATGTTTTTTTAGGCTATATCGTGCAAATATAAGTTTTGCTATTAAGATAGGCAATCATTAAAATTGAATTATTGTGTAATAAAATTTATTTTACTGCTACCGTCACTGTATATATAAATTAGTGGCTGATTATATAGCTCTGTAGCAGGTCTTCCAAGGATGTCAGTTATACTAATTAGTTTTTTAGCTGATACTTCAGTTGACTCTAAAGTATTAGAAAGAATGGAGTAGCTATAAAACTCATACTCTGCTCTTTCAGGGCTTAATTTAATAGCCTGCCCGTTATCTGCTTTAATATAAAACTTAACTTGATTGCCTGAATTAAAAGGTAGTAAGCATGAGTAAATCCCATCATTTGCTAACACATCACCATTGCTACCGCTATCGTTCATATTAAAAGATTGAAATTTAGAATTATAAGAACTTGTTGTTGCCATTAAACTGACAGAGCTAGTATTTAAAGCGGAAACACTTACTACATTATTTGCAACATTTACTGAGAATAACTCAGGTGGTGTTATAGAAACCTCAGGATGATTTGTTAAATATGGTATACGATATCTTAACGAGGACATTATTCCCCCAAAGCCATATCCTCCCCATGGAGCAAATGAAATATCATCTTCTACATTAGAATAAAAATCATTTAAAGAAAAAAGTTTGTTAGGGTCAGATGCCACACCAGATGCTGCAAGGGACTGAATATTATTGACCTGACTTCTTATATTGTTTGTGTCTAATTCATTTATAATTGTTCTCAAATGGGCTGTATATTGTTTCCTGTAATCCTCATTATTAAATAAAACATATGTTAAGGGTCTATTTAATGACTGATCTTCTCCGTAATAAGGGTCAAATTGTTGAGGGTGACTAGGTCCTTGGGGAGTAAAATAATCCCACCCTAGTAATGCGTTTATAAAACTTTGGCTTAAATCCCATGGCAGCATTTGAAACAAACCATCCTCTGCTTTATATAAGTAATAATTATGGACATAATACCCATTATATGAATCATAATTAGCAATTACAGTGTTAACTGCAAAAGCCCATAAAACTCTATCAATATTTAGTACTGAATCGAGCTGTCCAGGATTAAACCTTAAGGTATAAATAAGATCTGTTAAATCTTCCCAACCATAATCTGACTTTAGATTGTAGCTACTGTAATAATTTGTACTGTCAGCTGTTCCATACCAATTTAAGCTAGGCTCCCCACCAATAGGAGTTCCTGTTGTATCACAAAACATTCCGCTTCCATCACACTTAAACAGCGCTCCATTGTTTTCATTAAAATGTTTTTTTAGAAATTGTTTATTAATTGATTCAGTGTTAACATACATTCCTAAATAATTTCCTTGAACATGAAGCCGTGTTAAATTCACTTCAACAGTTGGTAGGTATTTTTTATATATTTTTGAGGCAATATATTCTTTTGCAAAAGTTGCGTCCATCCATGCATTAGCAAGCTTCATTTTTTTATAGTCAAGAAACTTTTGTCCAGAAATCCAATAATTCATATCAATATTGTAAGGAACTTTTGGAACACCATTGTCATTAGGAATGCAGAAAGTAGAATTACCTTTATATCTAACACCAGCACTATCATGAGAAATTCCATTGCAAGAAACAGTTGCAGGAATTCTGAACGAAGGGTTGGTGAAAAAAGAATTTTGAAGTATAGTGTGATAATTTGGGTCTTCAAATTCTATAAAGATATCTCTAATTGAATCTTTATCATATAACCCCCCAGAAGGATCATAAAGTTGTTGAGGGTCAAAAATACTTTGTGAAAAGCAAAGAAAAGGAATAAAGAAAAATAAAAAGATAAGTCGCATAATACGTTTCCTATCTTATTAAATTAATGAATCCATTCTCATGATGTTTCCAGCCGTCAAAGTCTTGGAAATAAAGTTCATAAACATATGTACCGCCAGGAAGAGCAAAGTCTTTGACATGGTGTCTTCCATCCCAACCATTATCAGTACTTAATTCATTGATATTTTCTGATGAAAAAACTACTTCATTATATCTATTATAGATATTTATTATAAAAGTTTCTTCTCTAATTCCATGATATCTGATTTGAAATTTGTCGTTTGTATCATCTGAATCAGGCGTGAAAGAGTTTGGTATATAAAACCAAAAGTCATCTCGAACTGTAACAATTTTATATGTTGAGTCAGAACAACCAAAAACATCTCTAACCAAAAGATTAATTTGATAGCTAGCAATAGAATCACTGTAGGTGTGAAATGGACTTGAAGCATTACTAACAGAAGAGTTGTCTCCAAAATTCCAAAGCCAACTATTTATATTGCCTGTTGACATGTCAATCATTTTTGTAGATGTATATAAAATAGTCATTGTGTCTGGTTCAGGAATAAATTCTGCATTAGGAGCTTCCACCACAGTAATAAACGCTTGACCACTTAAATTACCAACCTCAACAGCATCTGAAAAACTAACAAGGTCATATGTGCCAGCAATATTTGTACTTATATAGTAAGGGGTATAATTTGTTGTGATTGGATTCTGAACTACACCATTGAGAGAGTATTCAAAGGTAAATGGAGGAATACCTCCAAGATCAACTTGAATATTTGAAATGTTTTCTGTATTTGAACATATGGTATCATTACCACTTATAAAAGCTGTAATTGTTGGTAATAAATACATTTGTAAAACTATAGTATCATGATGATCTGCATCAAAAAAGCTGTTTTCAGTTGTTGCGTTAGGCAGTAAAATAACACTATCACTCGTCCATGTGCTAAACCCATATAAAGGATCAATGCTTGGAATTAAGTTTACTGTTTCACCTAAAATGTAATTAACTGATTGGGGAAAAGTATTAATCAGTTGACCATTTGCTGTTACACTAGTATTAGTTCCTGCTGGCTGAATATCAAAAACAATATCTCTAGTTGGAGTTGGTGGTATAAAATTTGCTCTAATCGTTATATTTCCCTGAATATTTACTACTAAAGTATCCACATATGGATCATAAACATATGAACCAGCCGGTAAGATCTCCCAGTTTTGAAATGTTCCACTTTTTACTTCAAACGGGAGATTCACGCCACCAAAGCGTTGATCAATAAAAGGAGTATTTAAATTATTAATAATATTACCATCACTCATTTCAATTTCTCCAATTCCAATTATTTCTACAGAAACATTGTGTGGACCAGAAAGTTGTGTGTAACAAGGGACAAATCCTGTATTCATAGAATCACATCTAGCTAGAATAAAATTTCTTAAGTCCTGAACATTTCCCAGCCAATCATTATAAGTTCCTCCGCCCCAACGATTAATTTGTCTAGGCATTTCTGGGTTAATTATAGCAATCATGCTATCAAGAAGACCAACCATACTTGCGCATGACAAAGGGCCATTTGCAAGATCTTGCCATCTATTTATATAATCATCAAAAAAATCAGGATTAGTTAATAAAGCATTCCAAATAGGAACATGGCCCTGGCCTCCAGGATCATTTAAACTGCTTGGATCACAAGGGTCTGCGGTAGGAGAAGTGCTTGGTACACCAGTATAGTTTATGTAATGATCAAAAGTAGCATCCATATCCCAAAGCGCATATCGCCATTTCTTTTTATCACCATTGATATCTAAACCTCTCCACCATGCAGTGTTCCAATTTAGCCAGTCTGAAGCTACAACATATGAGTTAAGAAGAAAATAGTCAATAATACTTCCTGTATTATATATTCCTTTAACATAGTCATAATTGGCCTGCACTGTCATTGGGTTGGTTGTAATATAATTTTTTAAAGCATCCCAATCTGATTGAGCCTGAGGTCCACCATATTCTGACCAGGTTGCCCCCCATGTTTTTAAGAACTGTAAATCATTTTTTGATTGATCATAGTAATGGTCTGTAAAATCATGATCATCAACCTTTTCTCTGATGTCATAAACTCCCCAATATTCTCCATTAAGATACACAATACAAGGAGCGTAGGATCTTTCGTCCATTCTTAAATCTGCTAGTTGAGAGAGGTGATGAACATATTGATCTCTGATATGAGCACCATCTTCAAAAGAAAAGTTGTCATTTGCTGCTGCCTTAACTATCAATCTTTGAAAGGAATCACGGTTTTTCGTTTCGAATATTTTATCATTAACTGCGTAGTTATATCCAAATTGATCACGCATTATAAAATCAAATCCTCTTTGATCATAAGCCCATGAATCATTACCATGCTTATTATATTCTCCTGTTCCTTTGTCTAAAAGATTACCATTGCTATCAAAGTACTCTACTGTACCTTGAGGCTCTAAATTCCAACTTCCAGCCAATAAATCACCTAAATCAGTACCAGCAATTGATAGTATAGAGACTGTGTGAGTGTCATTAATAAAATAAGTATTGTACTCTAAAAAACTCCTCGGTATATTTGGGTTAGAGCTGTAAGCAACAGCTTTTAAAACAGTTGTTGATGTAATATTTACTGGACTGTTATAAATTAAAGATGTATTGTCAGGAAGACTTCCGTCAACTGTATAATAAATTGTAATATTTGGATCAGGAGAGTTTATTGCTACATCAATACCTGCACTATAGTACCCGGACGGTTGAGAAAAAGCTGGAGTAGTTGCATATTCTAATAATGCCCCGTTATTATTTGTTCCAGGACTAGACGTTGTTGTAAAGACACTCCAGTTTGTCCCTCCATTTACATCTCTACCTCTAGAGTGGGTTTTTTGATGAGGAACAACAGTTATTGAGTCAATAATATTTGAACTAGGATCAGAAATAACAAATACTTCATTTCCTTTTGTTTGGGTAATTTTAAAATTTGTGTGAGCAATTCCTCCAATGAGTTCGTCTCTTCCAGAACAATATATTAGCGCAGTAGTGTTAGCGCCTAAAATAAATGAGGCAGGAAACTGCCATTTTGTTAAATTTGAGGCTTTGTCAGATAAATACCAGCCATCTAAGTCAATTGAGTTTGACGAGTTATTATATATTTCAATCCAATCATGATATTCCCCATAATTATCTTGAAAACTATCATAGTTTGCTGCAGAAAACTCATTTATTACAATTTGACCAAATAAAGTAGAGGAAAAAATAATTGTAAAAAATAAGAGATTAAACTTTTTCATCATGAAATCATTAGATTTTAATTAATTATTACAAAGATAAACAATATTTAACATTAAAAAATTTGACATAAAACTTTCTTAGTATTATTGCAAGGCATTTTCTACTTTTGTCGAAACGTTAATTAATATAAGATTCTATGCAGGACAGTATTAAAGATGATTTAATTCTTTTCAATCAAATTGTTAATGAATTTTTGGATGATGAAAAGTTAAACCCAATCTCTAAAAAAATTAATATTGAAGATTTAAGCAAAAAAATAGACCTATCGCTTGGGGATAGTCCGACTATTAAGAAAGAATTTGCAGATACTTTAAGAAAGCTTATTCTTGCTACCCCAAAATCATCTTCGGCCTTATTTTTTAATCAACTATTTGGAGGAAGGAATAGTAAAGCTGTGATAGGAGACTTACTAGCAGTTTTACTGAACAATTCTATGGCTACTTATAAAATTTCTGGACCACAAGTTGGTGTTGAAAAAGAAATTTTACTTCAAGTAAAAAATCTTATTGGATATAAAGAAAATTATGGAGGAACATTCCCAACTGGTGGTTCAATGAGTAATTTTATGTCCCTTATAATTGCTAGAGATAAAAAAAATCTTGATATCAGAAATACTGGTGTAAATCAAAAACTTATAATGTACGCCTCTGATAACGCCCATTACTCAATTGCAAAAAACGCTTCTTTTTCTGGAATAGGTAGAGATAACGTTCGGTATATAAAGTCCAATAGTTTTGGATGTTTAGATGTAAAACTATTAGAGGAAGCTATTAATATAGATTTAAAAAGGGGCTATACTCCATTTTATATAAATGCTACAGCTGGAACTACTGTTTTAGGTGCCTTTGATAATATTAAAGGTATAAGTAAAATCAGTAAAAAATATAAATTATGGCTGCACGTTGATGGAGCTTGGGGAGGTGCAGTACTATTTTCAAAATCATATAATAAATTAATAGCAGGAGTTGAAAATTCGGATTCATTTTGTTTTAATGCTCATAAATCATTGGGGGTTCCGCTAAGTTCTTCAGTTTTATTGGTTGCTGACAAAAAGGATTTATATAATTCATTTAGTAATGAGGCCTCTTATTTATATCAAACTCATGATAATGACTATAATCTTGGGCAAACCTCTTTTGAGTGTGGTAGAAGAAATAACTCTTTAAAGCTATGGACAATGTGGAAAGCTATAGGAACTTCGGGAATCTCTAAAGTTATAGATCATCAGTTTACACTTGCTGACTATGCTCGTAGCTATGTTAGAGGCTCTAAAGACTATAAACTGTACAGCTTTGACGATTCTTTATCAATATGTTTTAATTACAAAAGTTATGACCCTGCAGATCTATGCACGAAACTTTATGATTTAAATAGATTAATGATAGGCTTTGGTTTTTTTGGTAAGCAATCATTTATCAGATTAGTTATTATTAATTCCTCAAATTCAGAAAAAGAGATTTTTAATTTTTTTAAAATTATTGAAGAATTCACATTAGAGCATCACAAATCCATCAAATCTATTGATATATAAAATAGTTGCCCTCTTTTAAAAAAAGAGGTTATTTTAGCTACATGCAAAATGATTCAATTATTGTATTAGCTTGGCCTGAGGCCATGGTTGCAGGAGCAAATTCATGGTATGACAAATATCTTTCTACCAAAGGAAAGTATCGTGTTGGACACGCTGCTTTAATATTGGTGAATCATGCAAAAGAAAAATTATTTTATTTTGATAATGGAAGGTATCATACACCTGCCGGTTTTGGTAGAGTAAGAAGTCAAGAGACTGATCCTGATATTAGAATAAAATCTAAATTAATTTTAAAGAATCATGAAATTAATAACATAGAAGAAATCTTATTAGAAGTAAAAAATAAAAAAGCTTGTCATGGTAAGGGTGTTTTGTATGCTTCAATTTTACATAATATATCTTTTGAAAAGGCTTTTTTATTTTCCAATCAAATGGTTTCAAAAGGCTTGGTTCCATATGGGCCATTTGTTAGACCAGGCACTAATTGTTCAAGATTTGTTTCAAAAGCAATGCGAGAGTCCACTAGCTCATTCTTCACTAATATTCGTCTTAAATATCCAATAACTATTACGCCTTCACCAAAAAGAAACGTTACTATTGCTAATACTGATTTCTTCAGAGTAACAAAGGATAGTTGCAGATTAATTAAAAGAAGCTCAATTGTATCATATTTTAAAAATTTAGAAAATGAATTATAAAGCTGGTAAAAAACCAATTACAGTTCCAGGTAATGCGCAGTGGCTTGGTGGAGTTGGTGCGGGTTCTTGGTTCGTTATTACTGAAGTGAATAATTTTTTTTCAATTAGTAGATATTCTAAATTAGGAGACCCAGAGTGTTCTGGGAACTTTATTTGTAGTCCAAGAGGTTTAGATTTAACTCAGGAATTTAAATTTACATATTTATCTCATTGTAAACTTTGCACAATTATTCAGGCTGAGATTACTTACACTTTAAGCATATCAGCATCATAAATTTTAGAGTGTTTAATGATGGATTATTTAGTTAAATTTGCACAACTAAAATTACAAAATGAGTGATGCACTAAAGCATGAATGTGGAGTAGCAATGCTTAGGCTTTTAAAGCCCTTAGATTTCTATAAAGAGAAATACGGAACCTCTTTCTACGGTCTTAAGAAAATGTATCTTTTAATGGAAAAACAAAGGAATAGAGGGCAGGATGGTGCTGGCCTTGCAAATGTAAAGCTTCAAACATCTCCAGGAAAAAGATATATAAGTAGGAAACGCTCAGTAACATCTAATCCGATTCAGGATCTTTTTGGTGAGATTAACGCACGATTTATAGAATTAGAAGAAAAAAGTCCTGAAAAATTAAACGATACCCTTTGGTTAAAAAATAATATGCCTTTTACTGGCGAGCTTTTTTTAGGTCATTTAAGGTACGGAACTTATGGAGGGAACAATATAGAGCAATGCCATCCATTTTTAAGACAAAATAATTGGAAAACAAGAAATCTAGTTGTAGCTGGAAACTTTAATATGACAAATGTAGATGAGTTATTTAATCATCTTACTGAACTTGGTCAGCATCCTAAAGAAAAAGCAGACACCATAACAATACTTGAAAAGATAGGTCATTTTTTAGATGAAGCAAATGACGAGATATATTATAAGCATAAAGGTGAGGTCTCAAAAAAAGAAATATCATCAAAAATTGAAGATGAATTAGATATTAAAGAAATTTTATATAACGCTTCTAAATATTGGGATGGCGGTTATGTAGTTGGTGGTCTAATTGGTCATGGGGATTCTTTTGTTTTAAGAGACCCCTCAGGAATTAGACCTGCCTATTATTATAAAGACGATGAAGTAGTTGTGGTTGCTTCTGAAAAACCTGTTATCCAAACATCATTTAATGTTAAAGATAATCTTGTGCATGAAATTAAAAGAGGACATGCTTTAATCATAAAGAAAAATGGAGAGGTTTATGAAAAGCAAGTATTAAGCCCACTTAAACGAACGGCATGTTCTTTTGAGAGAATATATTTTTCAAGAGGAAATGACAAAGACATTTATAATGAACGTATAAATTTAGGTAAGCTAATATTCCCTAAAGTTTTAGAAGCTATAAATAATGATGTCAAGAACTCGGTCTTTTCGTATATCCCAAATACTGCGGAGGTTTCATACTTTGGAATGATGAAAGGGGTTGATGAATATCTAAATAAAGTGAAGATAGAAAAAATTAAATCTTTAGGAAGTAATCCGTCAGATGAAGAAATAGAAAAAATAATGTCTATTAGTCCAAGAGCGGAAAAAATAGCTATTAAAGATGCTAAGCTTAGGACTTTTATAACCTCAGATGTAAATAGAGATGATTTAGTTGCACACGTTTATGATATAACATATGGCAAAGTTAAAGAGAGCGATAATTTAGTGATGATTGATGATAGCATTGTTAGAGGAACCACACTAAAACATTCTATTTTAAGAATATTAGATCGTTTAAATCCTAAAAAAGTTGTTATTGTATCTTCTGCGCCACAAATCCGTTACCCTGACTGCTATGGAATTGATATGGCAATTTTAGGTGACTTTATTGCTTTTCAAGCTGCTATAGCTCTATTAAAAGAAACTGGTCAGGAACAAATTATTAAAGATGTATATCTTAAATGTAAAGATCAGATCAGTTTAGCAAAAGAGTCGATGGTTAATCATGTTAAAGACATATATAGCCCATTTACTGCTGATCAAATTTCTGCAAAAATTAGTGAAATATTAAAACCTAAGGATATGAGGGCTGATTTAGAGATTATCTATCAGAGTATATCGAGTCTACATATTGCATGTCCAGATCACAAGGGAGACTGGTATTTTTCTGGAGAATACCCAACCCCAGGAGGAAACAAAGTTGTCACACAAGCTTTTATTAACTATGTAGATGGTGTAAAGAAAAGAGCTTACTAATACCTATTCTTTCTCAGTTGTGTAGATATTATTATTCCAGCAAAAAAACTGATCAGAGCTTGCCCCTAATTGAATTACAGCCTGCATAAAAGCATTATTAAAACTGCCTGAACTTATTATAGGTATATCTTTTCCATTGTAGTTTTTAGTTTCCAAAGAGTCATTTAGTTCAGATTTATCTATTTCATCATTTTTGTCAGAAGATATCACATCTATTTCTTCTGTAATTACATCAGTTACTATAACAACAGAATCATTTTTGTGGCTGGGGGCAATAGTCATTTCATCAATTAAATATGAAGCGTTTGCATACTTATCTATTATAAATAGAATATATCTGATATCAACCGAAATTGTTCGTTGAATTTTATTTTCAAAAGCAATATCACCACTCATTGATTCCCAGTTTCCATCAAAAGCGGTACCAATAAGTTCTCCCCAGGCATTCATTACTGGAGAACCTGAGTTCCCACCTGTAATATCATTACTTGAAATAAAATTAATTCGTAAATCTCCATTCTTATCTGCATACCTACCGTAATCACTCATTTTGTAAAGTTCCTTAAGTTTTTCTGGAACAATAAACTCTTCATTTGTTTCATCTTCTTTTTCTATAATCCCATCTATTGTTGTGAAGTAGTCGTAGTGCATGGCATTTCCAGGGGAGTAATCACCTATACTTCCATAAGTTACCCTCATTGTTGAATTAGCATCTGGATAAAATGATTTTGAAGTATCCATTTCTCTCAGTCCAGACATAAATAATCTATTTCCTTTACTTAATGCAGCTCGCACAGATTTTCTTGTAGGATATATTTCTTTCATATACTTATCATAAATTGAATTCATAGTTGTAAAAGCGAGATCTCTTGAAACCCTAGAAAGAGTTGGGTTTTGAAGGAATTCCATACATTTTTCTTTACTGGAAAATACTGAGCGTTTAAATACATTTTGCGCGTAAAAATCAAAATCTAGTTTTTTAAAACCTAGCATTTGATTTTCAATTTTTTTAAACACAGGAGCATGTTGATTTTTTGGGACATTATAATAATACATTGAAAGCATTGAAGAAAGTAGTTTTTCATCCACAGAAGCATTGTAGTTTTTATAAAAATCTTTTGCTAACTTTTTTAGCTTTCTAATTGATGTCAAACGCTCTTTTTTATCTTTTGGCAAAGAAGCTATTCTGTTTTTCATCATATATGAGAAGTAAAGTATTTCAGATCCTTGAAAAACTGCTTCATTTAGATATGTTCTGTTAAGCGCAATTCTTTTGTTTTTGTTATAAGCGGACTCAATCATTTCTAAAACATTTCCATATTTTTCTTGCACAGAAGAGTCTCCTGATTCAACCCATTCTTTAAAAGCATTCTCTATATCTTTTTTCTTATCAAATACTTTCATAGCTTTTAAGCTCTTGGACTGACCAATGTAGTACTTCCAATAGTTAGAAGTACTAGCGTATTTTGATGCGTATTGGATTTTAACTCTTTTATTAGCATCCATTCCATCTTTGATAACGGCTAATTTTTCTGTTCTAATATCTACTGTAGTTGGATTAGATATTTCAAGCGCTTCAGAAATACCAAATGATGTAAGATATCTATTTGTTCTACCAGGATATCCCATTATCATCGTATAGTCTTCATTTTCTACTCCTTCTAATTGAATAGGTAAGTGGTGTTTTGGTTTATAGGGTATGTTTTCTAAATCATAGCTAGCAGGTGAGCCATCAGGAGCCATATAAACTCTATAAAGAGAAAAGTCTCCAGTATGTCTTGGCCACATCCAATTATCTGTGTCACCACCAAACTTACCAATTGATGATGGTGGAGCCCCAACTAGTCTTACATCCTTAAATGTTTCATAAATAAGTAAGTAAAAATCATTACCACCAAAATATGATTTAACATTTGCAGAGTAACTTGTAGAGTCAGACACTTCTTTTGAAATTACTTTTGAAATTTCTGCAATCTTAGCTCTTCTTTCATCTTCACTCATTTGGTTGTTCAGAAAACTATTTATTCTTTCACTCACATCTTCTATACTTATTAAAAATGTAGCTGTAACATCATCATTTTTAAGTTCCTCTGCATTACTCATAGCCCAAAAACCATCTTTTAGGTAATCATTTTCTAAAGTAGAATGTGTTTGAATTGAGCCAAAAGCGCAGTGATGATTAGTAAGCATTAATCCATTGCTGGATATCATCTCAGCTGTACAGCCTCCACCATTAAGAGAAACAATAGCGTCTTTTAAAGATGAATTGTTTATATCATAAATATCATCAGCAGTAAGCTTAAGACCTCTCTCAATCATATCTTTTTCATTTAATGATTTAAGAAGTTGAGGAAGCCACATACCTTCATCAGCAATTAAAGAAAAAGATAAAAAAATGGACAGTAGAAGGCTAATTAAATATTTCATGTTAGATTTTTAAATTGATTTGTGCAAATGTAAAATATTTATAGATGTGTATTTAATTATTCATCAGAAACATTAATGTATTTTTGTTAAATGTCACAGTTGGAAAACGGTATACGAATAAATAAGTATTTGAGTGAAATAGGCTTTTGCTCAAGAAGAGAGGCTGATAGACTAATTGAGCAGGGAAGAATCAGAATTAATGGTATCGTTTCTCTTATGGGGCAAAAGGTTAGTGGTGATGAGAAAATAGAAGTTAATGGCAAGTTAATGACTATTAGTAAAAGTAAAAACATCTATCTAGCCTTTAATAAGCCAAGAGGAATTGTTTGTACTACAGATCAAAAAAGAGAAAAAAATAACATTATAGATTTTATTAATTATCCATCACGAGTCTTTCCAATTGGTAGGTTAGATAAAATGAGCGAGGGATTAATTTTTTTAACTAATGATGGAGACATAGTTAATAAGATTTTAAGGGCCAAAAATAATCATGAAAAAGAATATATTGTTGAGGTAAATAAACCTATTACAGACGACTTTACAAAAATGATGTCAAATGGAGTACCTGTTTTAGACACTGTAACGAATAAATGTTTTGTAAAAAAGACTGGAAAAAAAACATTTAGAATCGTTTTAACTCAAGGTTTAAACAGGCAAATTCGGAGAATGTGTGAATATTTTGGTTATAAAGTTACCTACCTACAAAGAATTAGAATAATGAATATAAGTCTTGATATTCCTGTTGGAGAATATAGAGATTTTACCGCTAAAGAGCTCAATCAGATCCACCAATCAGTTAAACACTCTGTTAAAATATTCGAAGGAAATAAATAATTTTTTTTAATGCTTTATTTGAATTTCCTCAAAAATAGCATCCCAAAGTTTTTCTCTTGCAATTAAGCATTCAATAGCAGTTTCCTCAACATCTTTCCATTTTTGTTCATCATTTCCGCAAAGGTCTGATATTAATTGAAACGCTAAAGGACCATGTTCTCCACCGTCAAGTTCAATATGTCTCTCTAAATAATAAACGAATTTATTTAATTTATTTTTTTCATTTAAATCATCGACTATGGCAGTAAACATATCTGGTATTAAATCTTCCCTGCCAAAAGTAAAGGCTGCAGCAATTTTATGTATTTCATCAGTATCAATAATTGAAAAAGTTGATTTTAGAAAATTATCGATTTCATTATTTCCACTTGAAATTAAATTTCTATCAACTTTACTTACAAATTTTTCAATATCTTTTGTTTTGGCACCACACTCTTTCATAGCCTCAAGATACATTTCAAAGTGAGATGATGGATTTCCGTCTTTATCTACATCGCTCTCTTCTTCTAAAACAATTGAGTTAATTAGTCTCCTAATTTTCTTGTCACCAACAGGCCTCCATGGTGAGCTTGTGCAAGTAAGTTTATGTTGCATTGCTTTAAGCAGAGACAT
>CESU01007049.1_pt1 | contig 18410 bp, 17 predicted proteins | sample 531141 | NCBI WGS metagenome assembly CESU01 (sample SAMEA2621401, study PRJEB7988) | marine metagenome | isolation source: saline water (ENVO:00002010), including
TAAAATATCAAAAAGTCAAAAATGTTTTACCTAGAGATAATCATTAATTAGCTAGTAAATTTCAATTTGCTAATTATCAAAGGACTAGTATGGAAAATATAAAAAAGGTATGCGTTATTGGTCTTGGTTCTATGGGTTTTGGGATTGCTTCTTCACTGATTAAGAATGGTCATGAGGTATATGGACTTGATAAGGATAAAAACCATACTGATAGATTGCAAAAAGCTGGTGGTAAGAACGTAGAGCTCTCTAAAATGTGTAAGATAGTTGATGTGGTTGTTATCGTTGTTTTGAATAGTATACAAACTGAACAAATACTTTTTGGAAAACACGGTATCGTTGAACAATTAAATAAAGAAACTTTAATTATTGTTTGTACAACTGTTTCTCCACAATTTGCAAGAGAAATGGCAGAAAGATGTAATCAGTATAATATACACTATTTAGACGCTCCTATGTCTGGTGGATCAATTAAATCAGAAAATGGACAGCTATCATACATGGTCTCTGGATCAAAATTAGCATTACAAAAAGCTCATCTGATTTTAGAAGCCACCTCCGAAAAAGTATTTCAATTAGGTGAAGAGCCAGGAAAAGGTTCTGCAATGAAATCTGTTAATCAAATGCTAGCGGGTATTCATATTTCAGCAATGGCCGAAGCTTTAACATTTGGAATAACTCAAGGTATAGAGCCTGAAAAGTTTTTAGAAGTTATATCTAAATGCGCGGGTACCTCTTGGATGTTAGAAAATAGAGCTCCACATATCATTGATAATGATTACACTCCAAAATCTTCAATTAATATTTGGCCTAAAGACTTGGGTATAGTTTTAGATATTGCAAAAAATTCAAATTTTTCAGCACCACTTACAGCCATTGCTATGCAACAGTTTGTTGCGGCAGCTGGATCTGGGTTAGCTAACGAAGATGACGCAGCAGTTGCAAAAGTTTATGCAAAAAACGCAGGTATAAACTTACCAAAGAATTAAATCATACTACTGGTGTTATTAACTCTTTATTTTCAAAATAAGCACTTATATTATCAAAAACTAATTGTCCCATAGCTCTTCTTGTTTCAATAGTTGCTGACCCAATATGTGGTAACAAAACTGTATTATGAAGTTCAATCAATTCTTTTGGTATGTTTGGTTCGTTTGTGTAAACATCTAGTCCAGCTCCTAAAATTAAATTTTCTTTTAGGCAATGTATCATTGCTTCTTGATCAATCACTGAACCTCTTGCGACGTTTATAATAACACCATTTTTTCCTAAATGTTTAAAAGTTTCGAGGTTAATTAGCTTTTCTGTATCTTTTCCTCCAGGTGTAATAATGCATAATGTATCAACTTCTTCAGCTAATTTATTAACGTTCTCAAAATATTTATACGAAACATCTTTTTTATTTCTTGAATGATATGAAATTTCACATCCAAAACTATCTGCTCTCTTTGCAATCGCCTTTCCAATTCTTCCCATTCCAACAATACCTAATTTTGTTCCTGAAAATTTTCTAGCTAAAGGGAATTCTCCATTTATCCATGAATTATTTCTAGCAAATTTTTCTGCATCAATAATTTTTTTGTAGACTGCAAGCATTAAAGAAATTGCAGTGTCTGCTACTTCGTCATTTAAAACTTCAGGAGTATTAGTTACTTTTATTCCATTTTCTTTAGCAAAATTTACATCTATTGCGTCATAGCCAACTCCATAACAGCCAACAATCTTTAAATTAGGCATGCTTTTCATTAAATCAGCAGAAACTATTGTTCCACCCATTACTGCAATAGCATCAATTTCAGCTTGTATGTTTGTTATAAATTCATTTTTATCATCACTAAGCCAAACTTTATAAGTATTGTATGTTTCGTCAAACAAGGAGATCAAGAATTCTGGCATTTCAGACATTATTAGTAAGTTTTTCATTTAAAGTTCTCCTTTATTATTATTAATATTTTTGGGCATACAATTTTTAGGAATAATAGCGCCTTTATGTTGAATGACTTCTCGAGTAACAGAGTGTGATTTTAAAACCTTATCTTCTAGGGATAATCTATTTTCATTATTCATTAAAGCTAAAAAAGCACCATTAAAAGAATCTCCTGCAGCTGTTGTATCTATTGCTTTGATATGAGGTAGGTTTAAAGATTTTATTTCTTCATCATTATTCTTATAAATAACACTGTCTTTATAACGTAATAACATCAGGTTTTTATTTGTATTTAGAATTTCAAAAATTTCATTAGGGTTTGAAATATCGAATATTTCTACCGCATCATCATATGAAATAAAATGTATGTTAACGTTTTCATTTATATACTTAATTAATTTTTGCGCTTCTTCTTTTTTATGAAGAGTTTTTCTATAATTAAAATCAAAAGCTGTAATATTTGCAGACGCACCCAGCTTTATTAAATTTTGTCTTTGCGAAGTGTTTAATATAGCTACGCTTATACCTGAGTAATAGATAATATCAGTATAAGACAAATCTTTGATTAGCTTTTTCCCTCTTAGACCTTTAAAAAGTTGTTTAGCTGGAGAGTTGTCTCTCCAATAAGAAAATTCTCTATTGCCTTCTTCATCTGTTTCAATTGAATATAGCCCAGGTGGAGTTTGACCATCTGTTCTGATGAATTGACATTCAATTCTTTCACTTTTAAATCTCGAAATCATTTTTTTAGAAAAAGTATCTTGACTTAAAGCAGTGACAAAATATGTTTTGGTCAATTTCCCAGATATTCTAGAAAAATATACAGCAGAATTATATGTGTCACCTCCAAAATTAATGTTAATTTTAGTAGAAGAATTTTTAAGTTTTTCCGTGTTTCCACTTATTTCAATCATACATTCACCAATAAAAACGGCTTTTTGATTATTTTTGGTCATAATGTTTCACCATTTTCTCTGTAAAGTATAATATACAAATTTTTATATCAGATAAATAATATAGTATATTGATATTTATTGTCATGTTATCGTAAGATGTGAAAATATTTTAAGTTTAAAGGAAATTTGGTGGCAATTTCAAACGTAAGTGATAATTCTTTATATGATAATCAGAAATATAATATAACTTCAGCTGTTGAGGCTTTAAAAGCTCATTTTGGACAACAATTTTCTACATCTGGATCCGTAAGAGAGCAACATACTAGTACAACAACAGCACATAAATCAGAACTTCCAGATGGTGTTGTTTTTGCAGAAAATAAAGAAGATGTTCAAAAAACAGTTCAAATTTGTAATGAATATGGATGTCCAATAATTCCCTTTGGAGTAGGTTCCTCCTTAGAAGGTCATTTGAATGCAACATATGGGGGCATTTCAATAGATATGAATAATTTAAATGAAATTATAGAAGTGCATCCAGAAGATTCAACAGTTATTGTTCAACCTGGTGTTACAAGAGAACAGTTAAACACATATCTAAGAGATACAGGTTTGTTTTTTCCTATTGATCCCGGCGCAAATGCTTCAATAGGGGGTATGGCTGCAACTAGAGCCTCTGGAACTAATGCTGTCAGATATGGTACTATGAAAGATAATGTAATTTCTCTTGAAGTTGTTATGCCAAATGGTGAAATGATAAAAACAGCTAATAGAGCAAGAAAAAGTTCTGCAGGTTATGATCTTACACGTCTAATAGTTGGATCTGAAGGAACATTAGGAGTTATTACAGAAATTACTTTAAAGCTTTATGGTATTCCTGAAGAGATTGGTGCAGGCCGTTGTACTTTTCCAAGTGTAAAAGATGCTACTGATGCTGTTATTTTAACTATTCAAGCTGGAATTCCAGTTGCTAGGATTGAGCTTTTAGATGTGGCTCAAGTAATTGCTATTAATGACTATTCTAAATTAAACTTGCCAGTTTCTCCTTTATTATTATTGGAGTTTCATGGAAGTAAATCTTCAGTAAAAGAACAATCTGAACTATTTAATGAAATATCAAAAGATTTTGGTGCTGATAACTTTGAGTGGACTTCTAATAGTGCAGAAAGAAATAAGTTATGGAAAGCTAGGCATGATGCTTATTATTCTGTAAAGGCATGCAGACCAGAAGCTGATTATATAGCTACAGATGTTTGCGTTCCTATTTCACGGTTGTCTGAATGTATCATGCAAACTATTGAAGACATGGAACAAAATTCTCTTTTTGGACCTATAGTAGGTCATGTTGGTGATGGTAATTTCCATGTACAACTTTTAGTAGACCCTAAAATAAAAAAAGAAGTGGATGAAGCTAATTCTTTTTTAGAAAGACTTGCTGAAAGAGCAATAAAAATGGAAGGAACGTGCACAGGTGAACATGGAATTGGTCAAGGTAAAAAGCAATATTTAATTGATGAATTAGGTGCAACTGTAAATTATATGAAGCTTATAAAAAAAGAACTTGATCCAAAAGGGATAATGAATCCAGGTAAAATTCTTTAATTTTTTTTCTTAAGGTTAAATGGTGAAATATATGGATGGCAATATATCAACATGGTCTAATGATGATTACGACCGAGATAGTATAAAATTATGTGTTAATAAAATTAAAGAAGAGTTTGGACAGCAATTTTCAAATTCAAAGAGTATTTTAGAACAACATACTCATACTATGACTATTCATGAATCACAATTACCTGATGGAGTGGTCTTTGCTGAAACTAAAGAAGATGTTCAAAAAGTAGTTAAAATTTGTAGCGAACATAAGTGTCCTATTATTCCATTTGGTGTTGGATCATCTTTCGAAGGACATTTAAATGCACCTTTTGGTGGTATTTCAATTGATATGAATAATATGAATAAAATTATCGAAGTCTTTCCCGAAGATTTGCTTGTTGTTGTTCAACCAGGAGTGACAAGAGAACAACTGAATACTCATTTAAGAGATACAGGTTTATTTTTTCCTATTGATCCTGGGGCAAATGCTTCAATTGGTGGAATGGCTGCTACAAGAGCATCAGGGACAAATGCAGTTAAATATGGAACTATGAAAGATAATGTTATTGCTCTTGAAGTGGTTACTCCAGATGGTGAAATTATAAAAACAGCTAGTAAGGCAAGAAAAAGTTCTGCTGGATATGATCTAACTCGCTTAATGGTAGGCTCAGAAGGTACCCTTGGCATCTCTACGGAGATTACATTGAAACTGTATGGTATTCCTGAGGTTATTGCAGGTGGGAGAGTAAGCTTTCCTTCAGTTAAAGATGCAACTGATTGTGTTATTATGACTATACAAGCTGGAATACCTGTGGCTCGAATTGAATTTTTAGACGTTACCCAGGTTAAAGCAATTAATAATTATTCGAAAACTAACCTTCCTGAAAGTCCTTTGTTACTTTTGGAATTTCATGGAAGTGATCTTTCAGTCAAAGAACAGTCAGAACTATTTGGAGAAATCTGTGCTGATTTTGGAGGAATAGATTTTGAGTGGACCTCTAACAATGAAGAAAGGAACAAGTTATGGAAAGCTAGACATGATGCTTATTGGTCATGTAAGGCTGTTCGTCCTGAAGCCGAAATATATTCTACTGATGTCTGCGTCCCAATTTCAAGACTTTCAGACTGTATTATTGAGACAATAGAAGATATGGAAAGAAACGATCTTATTGGTCCAATAGTTAGTCATGCAGGTGATGGTAATTTTCATGTTGCACTTCTTATTGATAAGAATAGTGAAGAAGAATTAAAAAAACTAAGTGATTTTCTAACAAGGATTTCTGAAAGAGCTATTCGTATGGATGGAACTTGTACTGGAGAACATGGTGTAGGACAAGGTAAACGTAAGTATATGTTGAAAGAATTAGGCAGTGCCGTTGACGTAATGAAGCAAATAAAAAACGCTTTTGATCCTAAAAAGATTATGAACCCTGGTAAGTTATTTTTATAATATTGCTAAAATCATACATTTAATATATTTAACAGATTAAATACTTTCCATCTGAGTAAAGGTTTAGGTTATTAATCTATAATTTCAAATATGATTTCTTATATTATTATTAGTTTTTTGATGATGGTAACTCCTGGACCAGGTGTGTTATCCCTTGCTGGTGTTGGCGCAGGTTTTGGTTGGAGGGTTGGTTTATTATACTTAATAGGTTTGTTTATAGGAACAAATGCTGTTGCCTTTTTAGTAGTTATTGGCTTTAAAAAATTTTTATTTCAGATAGATGGCGTTGAAATAACGTTTCTATTATTATCTCTTTCATATTTATCCTTTTTAGCCTGGCGAATTGCAACATCTGATAATAAAACTGGATTTAAAGAAGTTTCTAAAGCTCCTAGATTGTATGAGGGGATAATCCTTCAATTTATCAACCCCAAAGCTTACGTTGTTCAAGGACATTTGTTTGTAGTTTTGTCATTAGGCATGGATTCATATAATGTTGAAATTATTACAAAGTTTTTGATAGTTAATTCAATATGGATCCCAATCCACTTTCTATGGTTATGGCTTGGATTAAGCTTAAAAAAATGGTCTTTACACTCAAGCAAACAGCTATGGGTAAATAGAGGTATGGGCTTAGCTCTTTTTGCAGTTGTAATACTTTCGGCTATTATGGAATTAAATTCAGATATTTAATTGATTAAGGTTTAATCATTTTTAAGTTTTACTCATTAAATTTGCTTATAATATAAGCAAATAAAATACTCCCTTTTCTAATTTTTAAAGATAATTCAATTCACTTTCATTTTATTGTAATCATCATTCCATGATTGATTAAACTCCCTCCTAAATTAGTCAAATCAAAAGGTAATTCCCAAATTATCTTTTATAAGGTGCAGAGGATCTCCTTAAAATCCTCACAAATATTTATTTAGATATTTTTACAGTTGAAACACTATCAAGTTTATCAAATTGTAACTTTAAGTTTAATTAACTTGGAATTGTGCCGCCGTCTATGTTGAAAGATTGACCAGATATATTTTTAGCTCCTTCTGAAGATAAAAATGAAACCATACAAGCAATATCCTTTGGCTCGTTGGGGTTCCCTAAAGGTGAATCTCTTAAGTAATGTTTAAGAATAGTTTCTTTAGACTTATTTTGTTCTTGAGATCTGGTTGTAATAATTTTATCTAAAATGTCAGTTAAGGTTACACCTGGACAAATCGAATTTACTGTAATTTGATATCTCCCGAGTTCTTGAGCTGCTGTCTTTGTTAAGCTTAAAATAGCTCCTTTACTAGCTGCATAAATAGCATTTGACACATCTAAAAACCCTTTGGCGCCAATTGATGACATGTTAATAATTCTTCCACCAAAGTTTTGTTTAATCATTTGTTTAGCGGCTGCTTGTAAACAAAAAAATGTACCTTTAGCGTTTATACTATGTATCCAGTCCCAATCTTCTTCTGTTAAGTCTTCTAAATTTGATACTCTTGTTACTCCTGCATTATTGACCATTACGTCTAGTTGTCCAAAGCTATTTACGATAGTTTGTATCATTGAATCTATTTCATCTAAGTTTCTAACATCTATTCTTATGGGGATAGATTTACTTATGTCATAATCTAAAAATGATACGGTCTTTTGCGCTGCTTCAAAATCTATGTCAGCGCAAGCAACATTAAAGCCACATTTATTCATTTCGATTGCAATAGCTCTTCCAATTCCATTGCCAGCTCCAGTAATACATACAACTTTATCTTTACTGATCATTCATACCTTTTTTTTGCATATTTAAAATTTCTTTATTTTATAAAGATAGGTTTTTTTGATAATTAATATGTAGCTCTTCCACCTGAAATATCAAAGACACCTGCAGTAGTAAAGCTATTCTCTTTGCTGGCTAAAAACGAAACTAGTGATGCAATTTCTTCTACTTTTACAAACCTATTTCTTGGTATTTTAGATATCATATAATCAATGAATTCTTGAGAAACTTGATCTAATATTCTTGTTTTTGCTGTAGCTGGTGTAATGCAATTAACTGCTATATCTTGATCAGCAGTTTCTTTACCTAATGACTTTGTTAAAGCAATCACAGCAGCTTTTGAAGCAGAATAAGCAGATGCATTTGGGTTACCTTCTTTTCCTGCAATAGAGGCAATATTAATAATCCTTCCGTATCCTTTTTCACGCATTGATGAAACAACATGTTTGTTACAGTTAAATACGCCATTAACATTAACATTGAATACTTTGTTCCATTCTTCAACAGGGTAGTCCCAAGTTGGAAAAGTTGGGCCAGCTATTCCCGCACTACAAATTAAGATATCAATTTTACTCATAGCTTCAAGAGTTTTTAGAGTTGTCTCTTTAACAAGTTTGTCATCTGTAATGTTAATTTTCATGAAATGACAATTTAATTTTTCTGAGGCCTCTTGACCAACTTTTTCATCCATATCCCAAATCATAACTTTACAACCATCTTTAATTAAAGACTCTGCTGCAGCAAAACCTATACCTTGAGCACCTCCAGTAATTACAGCGGTCTGTCCTTCAAAATTAGCCATTATCTTTCCCTTTATATGTTAGATCTTTGATTTATAAATTTTAATTGAAAATTTTAAAAAATATTAATCCTTTATCTCTATTTTATTAACTGGTTAAATACTATAATAGTTTTAAAAATTAAAAAAGGAATCATTATTATGGTAATATTTCATATTTTATTTGTAGGTTTATTATCCTGTCTAGTAATGGATTTATGGCAAAGACTTGTAAAGTTAACTTATGGGATTAATCCTTCTGATTGGGGAGTTATTGGCAGGTGGTTAATAATGTTAATTTTCAAACAAAAGGTACTTAATCCTAATATTGAAAATGAAAAGCCTTATAAAAATGAACTTATTATAGGATGGATATTTCATTATTTTGTAGCTATTTTGTATTCATTAGCTTTTTTCATTTTAATATATTATTTTGAATTTTTAGAAGCTTCTTTTTATGATGGGCTAATTTTTGGGTTAATAACTGTAATTATTCCATGGTTTATATTTTTGCCAATTTTAGGAAAAGGTATACTTGCTGTAAAAACTCCTAAGCCTATTTTAGTTTGTTCTTTATCAGTTTGGAGTCATGTTGCTATCGGAACTCCCATTGGTCTGCTATATCAATTTTTAGGTTATTAATTTTATAATTATCAAGGTATAAAGATTTATGAACGAAAATAAGTTAAGAGAACAAATATGTAATTTTTCTTCTTCTCTGTTTAAGAGAGGTTTGACACATGGTTCAACTGGAAATATTTCTGCTCGATTAGGTGATGACAGTTTTCTTGTTACTCCTACTGGATCATCTTTTGGAACTTTAGATCCAAACGAAATAGTTAAAGTTTTAAAGGATGGAAGCCTAGAAGGGTCACATTTACCAACTAAAGAACTGCCTCTCCATAAAGCTTTTTATGATACAAGACAAACAAAATCAGGGGCTGTAGTTCATTTACATTCAACATATTCTGTTGCGCTTTCTATGCTTCCAGGGATTGATAAAGATAATGTATTGCCTCAATTAACTCCTTATTCCATAATGTTATTAGGTAAGGTTAAACTTTTACCTTTTTTTGTTCCTGGTGACCCTGCAATGGGTGACGCTATTAAAGGGTTAGCTGGAAAGAGATCAGCCGTTTTGTTAGCAAATCATGGCCCTGTTGTTTCTGGAAAAACTTTAGAAGCTTCAGTAAACGCAATTGAAGAACTTGAAAATACTGCTAAGTTAGCATTAATATTAAGAGGGATGAATGCAATTGAGTTAGATCCAAATCAAGTAAAAACAGTAGTAAATAAATTTGATATAGAGTGGGATTAAAAACATGATAAAATTTTCTGCAAATCTAGGTTTTTTATGGACTGATTTGCCATTAATTGAAGCAATTTATAAAGCTAAAAAACATGGGTTTGATGCAGTTGAATTGCAATGGCCTTATGATGTGAATCCTATTGAAGTAAAAAATGTATTAGAAGAAATAAATTTACCTGTATTAGGCATTAATACCCTGAAAGGCAATATTGAAAAGGGTGATTTTGGTTTAGCTGCTGTCAAAGGAAGAGAAACTGAAGCAAGAGAGTATATATCTCAGGCTATAGAGTATGCTGAGGTTGCAGGAATTAAAAATGTACATGTAATGGCAGGAAAGGCTGACTTATCGGCTAAGTCATTAACCACCTTTCTTGATAATTTGAAATTTGCTAAAAATATAGCTGCACCTAAAGGTATTAAAATAATAATTGAACCTTTAAATAGACGAGATGTACCTGGTTACTTTCTTACTGAAGTTGAGCAGGCTAAAGAGATTTGTGAGTTAATTGATGAACATTTTGTTAAAATTATGTTTGATTGTTACCATGTGCAAATTAATCAAGGAGATATTTTAAAAAGGTTTCAAGATAACATTTCAAGTATTGGGCATGTACAAATAGCCTCTCTTCCAGATAGAGGAGAGCCTGATTTTGGAGAACTTAATTTTAAACTTCTTTTGGCTGAATTTTATAAATCAGGTTATGACGGTTATATAGGTGGTGAATATAGACCGAGAAAAACTACGGAAGATGGCCTTGGTTGGTTAAAAACTCTTAAATAGGAAAGTTATATTAATGACAACTTCAAGGAAATACGGACCTAATGAACTTGAAAGCTCCTCTCTTTGCTTCGGTACTATGCAATTTGGAGATGGTGCTAGCGAAAAAGATAGCCAAGAGATGTATGAAGCTTGTCTACATAATGGAATAAATTTTTTTGATACTGCATATGTTTACACTGGTGGCAAATCTGAATTAATTTTAGGAAATCTAATAAAGCAAGACAGAGAAAACATTATTTTAGTTACAAAAGCTGGATCAATAGGAGGGTCTTCAGGACAGAATGTAAGATCTCAATTGGAAGAAAGTTTAAAAAGATTAAAGCAAGATTATGTGGATATTTTCTTTTTACATCACTGGGACGATAATATTCCACTTGAAGAAACTTTTCAAACGCTCAAAGAATTGAAAGAAGAAAAGAAGTTTTTTCAACTTGGAGTATCAAATTTCTCAGCTTGGCAGATTATGAAAGCAAAGGCTATTGCAGATAAATATGGATATCCAAATGTTGACATACTTCAACCAATGTATAATTTAGTTAAAAGGCAAGCAGAAGTAGAGATACTCCCTATGGCTAAAGCTGAAGATATTGGAGTAATTAGTTATAGTCCTTTAGGTGGAGGTTTGTTGACTGGAAAGTATTCAAAAGAAGTAAATACAACTAATAAAAACAGTTCTGGAAGATTACACGATAATGAGAAATACAAATTAAGATATGGCCAAAACTGGATGTATGAAGCTGCAAATAATCTTCAAAAAATAGCTCAAGATTTAAATCATGATCCTATTGCTCTTGCAGTAGCTTGGGTTTCATATAATGACGCTATTACAGCTCCAATAATTAGTGCAAGAAATTTAAAACAATTAAATCCATCTCTAGATGCAGCTAACATTACTTTTGATAAGAGAATGTATGATTTGATTTCTGAACTAAGTCCAACACCTCCTCCGGCAACTGACAGGTTAGAAGAAGTTTCACATTAAATAAGGTAAAAACAATGGATACAGCTCTTGAAAAAAATTGGGAAGTTTATGCTTTAAAATATGCTGTTAGATCAGATAGAACTAGGAAAGATAGTTTTATTTTTGATGATCATTCAAATGATAACCACACTATAGACTATTTTATTTGGGTTCTGAAATCAGAGGATAGTATTATCGTTGTTGATACAGGTTTTGATTATGATGAAGCTAAAAGAAGAAATATACCAATTGAAAGGTCACCTTCAGAAGCACTTAAATTTATAAACATAAATTCAGCAGATGTGACTGATGTAATAATAACTCATCTCCATTATGATCATGCTGGAGGATTAAGTGAGTTTCCTAAAGCAAATTTTCACTTACAGGAAGATGAAATGGCTTACGCAACAGGTCCATGTATGTGTCATGAAACTATAAAGAAGCCTTTTACTGGTGAACATGTATGCCAAATGGTAAGAAGCTTATACTCTGGTAGAGTTGTATTTCATAATGGTATTGGATCGATACAACCAGGTGTTACTGTCCACTTGATAGGAGGGCATTCAAGAGGTTTGCAATCAGTGAGAGTTAAGACTGAAAGTGGTTATATGTGTTTAGCTTCAGATGCCACCCATTTCTATGAAAACTTTTTAACAGGAAAACCTTTTCCTATAGTTATCGATCTTGAAGATATGCTTAATGGGTTTCAAACAATTAAAAGTTTAGCTTCCAATAATGATTTAGTAATCCCTGGACATGATCCATTATTAAAAGATTTTTTTCCAAAAGAAGGTACTTCTGGTTTTATATGGAGGCTAGATAAAGGGCCGATTAATCCAATAAAAATTTAAAATCTGTTTCCATAGATCTTCTATAAGCAATTGCAGGATCATTCAAGGAAAACTCTACGTCACTCCATTTAACTATTTCGTTTTGTTTAACATCATTTTTTAATTTTACAGAGTGTGCCAGACCTATTGGAAGAGCTTCTATTGATAGTGATAAATTTGAAGGCACAAGCTTTCCCCAAACAGTAGAACCACCTTCTCCATCTAGAATTTCACCTTTTTTAAGATTTCTTTTAGAGGTTGATACTACGTCACCAGTAAATTTTTGTGTCTGTCCAGTAGCTTGGTTTAGTAATGCTGCTGAAAAAATAGATATATTTAATTCCATACCTATTAAATGAAATGGTTTGTACATCGCAGAAAACCGGCCTGTATCGTCTGTATTCATCCCATACTGTTTAAAGCAAGACGCTGCATAATCATTTGGGGCTTCTAAAACTGCATAGACTCCCCATCTCAAATCTTTAAATACTGGTCTTCCATCTCTTTCGAGTGATGAGACAACTTCAACTTGTCCATTTTCTTCTAATAAACCTCCATATTTTTTAGGTTTTAAAATATTGGCTAAGTCATCCATTCCACAAGGTGGGAATAGTAAACCATTAGTTGGTACTTTTAAATCACAGGCATTAGCTATAGCTGCCATTTCTAATCCAGATTTAGTTCCATCTAAAAAAGAATTAAACATTTTAGGGTTCATTCCTGCTTTCTTTGCTTCTTCGTGAGAGAGACCATAGTAATCCCACACGGTATCTGGAGTTGACTGGTGATACACAGGTTGATACCTAGTGCCTTTCCCAGCACTAGTAACATTAAACCCAGATGCTCTTGCCCATTCAACTATTTCAACTGTTAGAGCGGGTTGATCACCGTAAGCCATGGAGTATACAACTCCTGCTGATCTAGCTTCTTTAACCAAAGCGGCTCCTGCTAGAACATCAGCTTCCACATTTACCATTATTATATGCTTTCCATTTTGGAATGCTTCACGTGCATGTTCAATTCCTGCGGCTGGAAAGCCAGTTGCTTCCACAACAACATCCACCTCAGACAACCTAATTGCTTTAATCGCTTCATCTACAAATTTAGTTTTATTTATTAATTCATCACTCCAACCAACATTCTTACATGCGTTTATAGCATTCTCAGGTTTAAGGTCTGCAATTACAGCTACTTCTAATCCTTGAGTGGTAGGAACTTGACTTAAAAACATAGAACCGAATTTACCTGCTCCAATTAAAGCTACTTTTACTGGATTATCATTATCTATTCTTTTTGAAATGGCATTTTGTAAAAACATTTATAAACCTTTTAATTACAATATAATTTTTTTAAGTCTTTAATATCTACATCAGTGAAACCAAGCTCTTGAATTATATAGTTTTCAAGTGATTCAAATTGGTTTTCGATTTCATTAATACCTGAAATTAAGTATGATTTTTTAACTTTACTAAGCGTGTCTAACATTATCTTTGTTATCAGCTGATCATCTTTTTTAGAAGCAGTTGTTTGTTCAGCTGTAGCTGCGTTAATTGTTAAAAGCTCATTTGAAAGTAAATAATTTTCAAAAATTAATTCTATTGGATTATCACATAATTTTTGAATTATAAAACTTGCTATTCCTGTTCTATCTTTTCCTGCAGAACAATGAAATATAATAGGATTATTATTTGCTTTTAATAGAATTTTAATAAATTCTTTCCAAACGTGTTTGTGATTATTTATATATAATTTGTAACTTTCTTCCATAACTTTTTCATATGTAAATTTATTATCTCCATCTATATTTTTTTGGTCAACCATTCTACTTAAAGTACTTGCAGAAATAGGCAGGCTCACATATTTTTTTAATAAGTCCTTGGATAAGTTATCTGGAGCTTTATTTATCTCTTTTGGATCCCTGAAATCAATAATTGCGTGAGGGTTTAAATCTTCAATTTTTTCAATATCTTCATCGTTCAATGTACTTAATTTAGCACATCTAAATAAGATATTGTTTTTCATTTTAGATCCAATTGCTACATCTCTAAAATTTGATACAGAGTTTATCAAAGACAATTTTAAACCTCTTTTTATAATTAATATTGATTAGATATTGCTTATTTAAGTTATTCCGCAGCACTTACTGTTTTATTAACTAACTCTGTTAAACAATTATCATTAAGAGGAGAGATAGGTGTGAAGTCTCTATGAGCGATCCATTCATCACGTTTAAATTCACGAATATGATTATCTACATGACATAAGGATAAATAAACAATTGTTCGACCAAATGGAGAGATGTTAGGAGGGCTTGCGTGAACAAGTAATGATGAGAACATGAGCATACTTCCAGCAGGGCCAGTAGGTGCAACACAGCCACCTTTTTCTGCTAGTTCTAATACTTTTTCATTATCTAAAGTCCATAAAGGGTAACTTGTAGTTTCTAAATCATGTCCTGCATCTACTACTCCTACCTTATGACTTCCAGGTATAAATAATAATGGACCATTAGCAGCTGTAACATCATCAAGAAAGACAGCTATATTCATAGCTCTTGGCTCTGGCATTCCATCGTCTCTTTTCCATGTTCCATAATCTTGGTGCCATTGCCATACTGCTCCATCAAAAGCAGCTTTTGCGTTTAATTTAAATTGATGCATATAAATATCACCATCTAACATTTGGGAAACAGGGTCAATTAATCTTGGATGAGCCCCTAATCTTTTAAAAGCCTCGTTATATGTATGCGCAGCAAAAGCTGTTCTAGCCACTCCTGTACTTTCTTTCCAAACTTCTTTTCTATCTTCTAAATACACATTGTCAGCTTCTTTTTTTAATAATGAAGCCTCGTCAGCTGTAAACATTTCTGGAAAAAACAAATAACCTTCTTCATCAAATTTTTTTAAATCGGTATCATTTAAACGCATTACGACCTCCAAAATGTATAAATAAATAATTTCATTATAAATAGTTTCATTATAAATAATAAATATAATAAATATAATAAAATTTATTGATGAATTTATAATTAGCGTGTTAAACAAATTAATCAAGAATTAAAGGAGAAATTAATTTTGTCACTAATATCACCATTAGATAAATTAAAGATACCTATTATAGGTTCTCCACTTTTTATAATTTCAAACCCTGACTTAGTAATAGCTCAATGTAAAGCAGGCATAGTTGGTTCGTTTCCTTGTTTGAATGCAAGAGAAGATGAAGGTCAGCCTAATATGTTACATATTTGGCTTAAAAAAATTAGTGAAGAATTAGATAAGTATAATCAAGAAAACCCAGATAACCCAGCTGCTCCGTATGCAGTAAATCATATTGTCCATAAATCTAATGTTAGATTGGAACAAGACATTGATATTTGTGCTGAATGGAAAGCACCTATTTGGATTACTTCTTTAGGAGCTAGACCAGAAGTCAATAAAGTTGCACATGAAGCTAAAGGCATAGTTTTACATGATATTATCAATAATTTCTTTGCTAAAAAAGCAATTGAAAAAGGAGCGGATGGACTTGTTGCTGTAGCTGCAGGAGCAGGAGGACATGCAGGGACACTATCACCTTTTGCACTAATTCAAGAAATACGTGAATGGTTTAATGGAACTTTATTGTTGTCAGGATCAATTGCTAATGGAGGTGCTGTTTTAGCAGCACAAGCTATGGGAGCAGATTTGGCATACATAGGATCAGCATTTATTGCAACTAATGAAGCAAATGCAGATCAACGTTATAAAGAAATGATAACAACATCATCTGCTGATGATATTATCTATACTAATCTTTTTACTGGAGTTCACGGTAATTATTTAAAAGGATCAATTGAAGCCCAAGGACTTGATCCAAATAATCTTGAAGTCAGTGATTCTAGCCAAATGAACTTTAGTTCGGGAGCATCTAAGCCCAAAAGTTGGAAAGAAATTTGGGGTTCTGGCCAGGGCATTTCAGCTGTAAAAAGTATTCTGCCAACCAGTGAACTAGTAAAACGACTTAACCTTGAATATATTGAAGCCAAAAACAATTTAATATAAATAGAGAGATAAAATGACAGAAGTTAAACATAAAATAATAGATGATATTGCTTTAATTGAAATTTCTAACCCACCTGTTAATGCCATAAGTGCTGCTGTAAGAATTGGTCTTCTAGACACAATTAATAAACTTTCTAGTAATAACTCAATAAAGGCTATTGTTATTACAGCCCCAGAGAGAACTTTTCTTGCAGGAGCAGATATTAAAGAGTTTGGTAAAAATATTGATGCTCCTATTTTAAGTGAAATATGTGATAAAATTGAAAAATCAGATAAAATTATTGTAGCTTCTTTACACGGCACTCCTTTGGGAGGGGGCCTAGAAGTTGCAATTTCTGCCCATTACAGAATTGCAGCGCCTAAAACTAAAGTTGGATTACCTGAAGTTTTATTAGGTATATTGCCTGGAGCTGGTGGGACACAAAGACTTCTTAGGCTTTGTGGTGTAGCTATGGCTTTAGATATGATGCTTACAGGTAAGCATGTCAATACAGAAGATGCCTATAAAAATGGTATTATTGATGAAATCGCTGATGATGATAATACTATAGATAATGGAATAGCATACGCGAAAAGATTAATATCTGAAGGATTTAAAGCTCGTCCTACTTCTAAGATAAATGATAAATTAAGTAACTTAGAAGAAGTCAAAAAAATAATAGTTAAAGTAAAAGCAGAAACTTTAATAAAAGCTAAAAATCTTTTTTCTCCTCACGCTATTATAAAATGTGTGGAAGAAGGCTTGGATTTAGACTTTGATTTATCTATTAAAAACGAAAGAAAGATTTTTAAAGAATGTATTGAAAGTCCCCAAAGACAAGGTTTAATTCATTCTTTTTTTGCAGAAAGAGCCATTACAAAAGTTCCTGAATTAAAAACAGGTAAACCTAGAGATTTAAAAAAAATAGGTATTATTGGGGGTGGTACAATGGGTACTGGAATTTCAATGGCTGCTATGAATGCTGGTTTTTCTGTTATAATGATTGAGCAAAATGATGAAGCTATTGAAAAAGCAAACGCAAAAATAAATGCTACTTATGAAAGAAATGTAAGATTAGGTAGAATTACGACTGAGCAAAAAAAACAGATAATGAGCTTGTTTTCTGCAGTAACTAATATGGAAATATTGAATGATAGAGATCTGATTATTGAAGCTGTATTTGAAGACATGGAAATAAAAAAACAAGTGTTTATGAAGCTTGATAAAATTTGTAATAAAGATTGTATTTTAGCTTCAAATACTAGCTATTTAAATGTTAATGATATTGCTGCAGTAGTTGACGATCCATCTAGAGTTATAGGGCTTCATTTTTTCTCTCCTGCTAATATAATGAAACTTTTAGAAATTGTAGTGGCAGATAAAACTTCTGATCATACTGTAGCAACAGCTTTTTCTTTAGCAAAAAGAATGAAAAAAGTTCCAGTTCGTTCTGGTGTTTGTGATGGGTTTATTGGAAATAGAATTCTTTCTAAATATTTAATTGGCACTTATCATATGGTTGAAGATGGAGCTAGTCCATTTCATATTGATAAAGTTTTAAGAGACTTTGGATGTGCCATGGGAGTTTTTCAAGTAATAGATCTAGCTGGAGGCGACATTGGCTGGGCTACTAGAAAAAGAAAAGCTCCATTTCGTCATCAAGATGATCGATATGTAGAAATAGCTGATAGAGTTTGTGAAAATGGTTGGTTTGGACAAAAAACTTCCAAAGGTTATTATCTTTATGGTGAGAATATAAAGCCTTTAACACCTAATCCTGAAATTGATGTTATTTGTAATTCTGAAAGACAAAGAGCAGGTATCAAAGTAAAAACATTTTCTGATCAAGAAATATTAGATAGATATTTAGCTGCCATGGTTTATGAAGGAGTTAAAATATTACAAGAAAAGATTGCAGTTCGTCCGTCAGATATAGATGTTGTTTACACTAATGGTTATGGATTTCCAAGATGGAGAGGAGGCCCAATGAAATACGCTGATATGGTTGGATTAGATAAAATATTATTAAATATACAGAAATTTTCTGAAGAAGACCCTAGATTCTGGTCTCCACCTGAGCTGTTAATTGATTTAGTA